>Ga0209941_1000424_pt1 | contig 53763 bp, 58 predicted proteins | sample ThiBiot_300_plan_FD_183945 | JGI IMG/M metagenome (GOLD analysis project Ga0209941, IMG submission 183945) | Wastewater bioreactor microbial communities from Cape Town, South Africa - Thiocy_solids_1 (SPAdes) | ecosystem: Engineered > Bioremediation > Thiocyanate > Unclassified | place: South...
GATGAATTCTTTTTTAGGTTTAACCGAAGGGGCTTTCTCAACAGCATTTGGCACAAGCTGATAGAGCGTTTTATGATAAACAAACCCTACAACCACAAAGCCTTTGCGACTTAAATGGATAATTCTAAAGAATTATATTCATAGACAAATTCCTATAACCTATTAATAAGGACTTAATTTAGTTCTTATTTTGTATATTTGCAAATGCAAACGAAAAAGCGAAAGAATAAAGAAGCCCAGGAAGAAACTCGATTTAGAATAGTGGATTACTTAAGGAATAAGCGAGGCACTCAAAAGCAAGCAGCAGAAATATTTGCTGTAACAGAAAGAGCGGTAAACAAAATCTGGAATAAGTACAAAACGGAAGGCAAGCGTTCACTGGTCAATAAAAAGCGCGGTGTAAAGGAAGGCAAAAAAATAAACGGCAAGCAGGCAGCAGAGGTGCGCAATCTTATCAAAGACAAGTTGCCTGACCAACTGAAGCTGCCGTATGGATTGTGGACAAGAGAAGCCGTGCAGCAACTTATAGAACGCCGATATGGTACATCGTTAAGTGTTAAGCAAGTGGGTCGCTATTTAAAATTATGGGGCTATACGCCACAAAAGCCCATACGCAAAGCCTTTGAGCAGAAACCCGAACAAGTGAAACAATGGCTGGATAAAGAATATCCTGCTATTAAAAAGCAGGCAGCCAGGCAGAAAGGCACCATATATTTTGGAGACGAGACAGGGATGCGTAGCGACCATCAGTCGGGAAGAAGCTATGCGCCCCAGGGACAAACGCCTGTTATAAAAAGCACAGGGCAACGGTTTTCGTTAAACATGATTTCCGCTATAAGCAACAAAGGGCATCTGCAGTTTATGATTATAGACAAATTTAACGGAGAAGTATTTATAGATTTCCTGAAACGGATGATACGTTATAGTAAAGAGAAAATATTTTTTGTAACCGATGGTCATCCGGCCCATAAAACAAAAAAGCTAAAAGCATGGTTGGAAGAAAACAAGGAGAGGATAGAAGTGTTTTTTATCCCACCCTATAGTCCCGAGCTCAATGCGCAGGAATATCTGAATCAGGACGTAAAGACAAATATTATTGGTAAGAAACGCCCGATCAATAAGGATCAGATGCGTGTCAATGTTGAAAATTTTATGAAAAAGAGAAAAAATAGCAGAAAGCAGGTGCAAAAATACTTTCACGCAAAGCACGTCAGATATGCTGCATAGAAAATTTATACGAACTAAATTCGGTAACGATTACTATATACATTTTATTCATGGAAACCGCGAAAAATATAATATCATATTTGATATGAGTAAATTACAATTTCCTCCCGATAATCGAGATAGTTTCAATAATAATTTAGATAGAGTGCACCATGTTATTTTAAGAATGTTAAAAATAGTTTCTCAAATTAGCAAGGAGTTAGATATAAGCATTTGGCTAGAGTATGGAACAATGCTAGGTGCGGTAAGGCATAAAGGATTTATACCTTGGGATACCGAAGCTGACATAGGAATACTTCGAAAGGACTTTGAGAAACTTTGCAAGAATGCGAAACGCCTCCTTCCAGAGGACATTTTTTTTCAAACCAAGCATTCTGATCCATATTATTCTGCGGATCAGTTCATCGAAGCAAAGTTTAGGGACAAATACAGTAACTATACAACCTTTCGACAGAAGAATCCAAATTTGAAATGGCATAATGGTATTCAGATAGACGTGTTCGTTTTCGACGCTTATATTCTAAGCGGAGAAAAATGTTTAATTAATAATTACGAAAAGTTATTGACGGGCTGCAAATCTTATTATAGATTTGAGGAGATAGAAGAAATTCTTGAATACCAGTTTGAAGATGCTGAATTTTACATTCCATCGGGATATGATAGTTATTTGAAAAGAACTTATGGAAATTATATGGAACTGCCGCCAGAGGAGTGTCGTATCAGTGAAGAGACCGATGTTTACAATCCATGTGATCATCCTGAAATACTATATTGGAAATAATTTTTGTCTTTAACCATTTTCCAAATGAACGCAATCATACTATCGGCGGGAATGGGAACCAGATTACTGCCTATAACTGAAACTATTCCGAAAGCATTAATCCGCATTAACGGTGTTAGTATTGTTGAAAGCCAAATATTATTTCTCAGAAAGCTGGGAATAAAAGATATTTATGTGGTCATAGGATACATGCATGAAAAGTTTTCTTTTTTAGAAAAAGAGCCTGATGTTAAGTTAATATATAATGATAAGTACAGTAATTATAATAATATATATTCTCTCTTTTTATGCAGACAATATTTAAAGAATACTTGGATATTGGATGGAGACGTGTTTATTAATAAGAGGCTCGTTACAAAGTTACCTATTCAGTCTACATATTTTTCAATTTTTAAGTCCTTGGTAGAATTTGAGTGGATATTGGAATGTTCAAAAGACGATAAGCTTAAAAAATTTTTGACTAGCGATGAGGTTTCGGAAAATGAGGTTTATAAAGATGGCGCTAATGTCATTTCCGGGATTTCGTTTTGGAACGAATCAGCGACTCAAATAATTAAAGAGCAATTGGAATACTATTTTTTGGATAAAATACCAGAGAATATCTCAAAAGGAGCAAGTCTTTTTTGGGACCAGATCATTAAAGATAATCTCTCTCTTTTAAATATTTCTGTGAAGAGACTAAAACATGGAGACTGTTTTGAAATTGATAGTCAAGTTGATTGGAATCACGCAAAGAGTTGTATTGAATTGGATAAAAAATTCAAAGCCTTATTTTAAAACCTTTTATAATTTAATAGTCCGATAAAAGCAACATTCTATTCAGGAATAATAAAGTTGGCATATTGATTATTCTTTGCAAGAATAATTTTGAAAGAATGACTGTAAATCACGGATAGTTTGGGAGGCCTAAATATGGGAAAAAACGCCTTTTTTATTTGCTGTTTATAATGGTTAAAATTGAATCACCTTTAGTTTCGGTTGTAATGCCAGTCTATAATTCTGAAATGTTTCTGAATGATAGTATAGATTCAGTATTGAATCAAACATTTGAGGAGTTTGAATTCATTATTGTAAATGATGGTTCCTCGGACAGGACTGAAGAAGTGATTTTGTCAAAAAAAGATAAGCGTATTCGTTATATAAAAAACGAAAGAAATCAAGGTGTAATTAAATCTCTTAACAAGGGGGTGTTCTTTTCAAAAGGTATGTTTATTGCGAGAATGGATTCGGATGACATAGCTTCCCCCTATAGATTTCAAAAACAAGTTGACTATTTACTTTCTAATTGTAATACAGATATTCTTGGAACGGGAATTATGGACAGTCCAAGTTTTGATTCAAATTGTGTAAATAGCACCATAATTCCTAATGAGGTTCATAAGGTCTATCTACTAAGAACAAATACCCTCTATCATCCGACAATCATGTTTAGGAAAGTGGAACTACAATCAAAGGGGCTATTCTATGATAAAAACTGTATTCTTGCTGAGGATTATAAATTATGGGCAGATGCGTCAATAAATGGGTTAACACTTGAAAGTTTGACCCAACCACTTCTTATGTATAGAAAGCATAATAACCAAATATCCATTAAAGGACGCGAATTACAGACCCAGACAACATTTAAAATTCAGTTGAAATTAGGTTTCTTTTATTTTGAGGATATGCTTTATAACAGAGAGTTGCCATACTTAAGGCTGCTAAATAAAAGTGACCTTGTTAATCAACATGAGCTTTTAGACAGAATGAGTCTTTGTGAGGATCTAATTGATTTTAATAACAAGAATGAAATATTTAACAGAAAAATATTTGAAGAAATGTTCCTTAGCCTGATTAAAATTTAATGCAATTAAGGTTTTTTTTAACCTAGGTTCTCCTTCACAGTAGCTATTTCAAAAGAAGCATTTGGCCTTGAAAATGCTATAAATAATTTTACGGCGAGCTTTGCCACAAACTTATTGATAGAAATACGGGCAGATAATCTCTTTCAAAGTACTAAATATTTTAGTATTATATTTGTGCAGCGAGCATGGCACAAACAGATATCATTATCCTCATACAGCAGGATATTTTACGCATTCAAGGGCAGCGACCGGCAACTGATCAGTTTGCCGGAAATGTGCTGTTGGGTCCGATACTGGATGCCTTTACTCAAAAGGTATTTCCGACAGGTGCTGTACATGAATGTATCAGTGCTACCCCTGCGGCTACAGTCGCTACAGCTGATTCCTTCCGGTGATGAAGACCCGCATGTACTGGCGCTTTGCAGGGCAGATGAGAAGGACGGTATCTTTTATGCTGCCAGTGAAAACAAAAAGCCATTAAAAAAAATGATCCAGGGAGAATTATTTCCCTCAAGAAACTTTAAGTAAATCCGTATGCAACAAAAATTATTCGACGATACAGTACAGTTTGTTTTGCCTGAAGAACTACTCACCTATACGCCGGGCTTTGTAAGCCGGGAGGAAGGCGACCGGTTACTCAATCTTCTACTACAAATAGTTCCGTGGATGTAGATTCTGTTTCATGTTGACCCACCATTCTGTTTTATGTTGACCCACCATTCCGGGGATGTTGACCCCACCCCCAAAAATAATGGCATTTTCATTTTTTGCCGTTTCTATTCTGGGATGTTGACCCACCCTGATGCATTTTCCGTTGAGACATTCCGGTTGTCATTCTGGCATGTTGACCCACCCGTTGCCGGCATATAGTAAGGCTTTTTAGAAGTCATTTGCTCCTTAAAAAAATCAAGGAGTATGGCACAAAAGCCGATAGCAATGGAGCAATTAAAGCAAATTCTACAACTTCAAAAAGATGGTGTTGGCATTCGGGAGATGGTCCGCCGCACAGGTATTAGCCGCAACAGCGTTCGTAAGTATCTTTCTCTGCTTGCATCTGCTTCTCAGGATAGTCAACAGGAGCCAGACAATAAAACACTTGCTGATAAAGCTTATGGCAATGATAGTATAGCTCATGATGCAGGCAGATTGCAGCAGTTGATTGATCACTTCACTCGTACGCAGGGCGAACTTAGTAAAACTGGTGTTACCCGCCAGTTACTTTGGCGGGAATATATTCAGCAACACCCCGATGGATACGTATATAGCCATTATTGTTACCACCTTGCACAATACCTGAAAGACCGCGATCTGTCCATGCACCTGGAATACCATGCAGCCGACATGATCATGATAGACTTTGCCGGTAAAAAGCAGTACTATGTAGACGTGGATACAGGAGAGCTGATTGCTTGTGAAGTATTTATAGCCATTCTTCCTTACAGCGGGCTTATATTTTGCAAAGCAGTACGCTCTCAGCAAACAACAGACTTTACAGACTGCATTAACAGTATGCTGAAGTTTTATGGTGGTGTACCTGCTACCATTATTTGCGATAATCTTAAAACCGCAGTCACCCGGGCAGATCGCTATGAACCGCAGTTTACTGATATATGCCACCAGCTCTCAGCACATTATGCGACTACCTTCAGCGCCACCCGCCCCTATAGCCCGCGTGATAAAGCGATGGTGGAACGGGCGGTTAATATTGTTTACACTCACGTATATGCTCCATTACGCCACCAGGTTTTTAACAGCCTTTATGCCCTTAACGCAGCTATGCAGCTTCAGCTGGCATTGCTTAATGATAAGCCCTACAAAAACACGCCTTACAGCCGCCGCTGGTTTTTTGACGAGCAGGAACAAGCCTTGCTTAAATTGCTTCCCCCGGAGCCCTTTACCTCAAAAAAGGTAGTACAGCTTACCATACAGCGTAACTATCATGTACAGCTGAGTGAAGATCATCGCTATTACAGTGTGCCTTACCAGCATGTAGGTAAAAAAGTAAAAGTGCTCTATGACGCCAGGGTGGTAGAAATTTACCTGGATGGGGCGCGCATAGCCTTGCATATACGTTCCCCACACAGTAAGGCTTATATCACCCTGCCGGATCATATGCCCCCGCATCACCAGAAAATGCAGCAGATAAAAGGTTTTAACCGGGATGATCTGCTGGCACAAGCCACCCGTTTAGGCACAAACGTGGTACAGGCTGCAATCCTGATGCTGGAGAACAGCATTTATATCGAGCAAAACTATAAGGCCTGCTTTGGCATGCTGATGCTGCATAAAAAATACACTGCCGCAAGGCTGGATGCCGCCTGTGCCAGAGCGCTGCAGGGTACAAGGGTAAACTACACCATGATCAAAAATATATTGGAACGGGGTCTGGATAAACAAACACAATTACCCCTTAACAGCGTCCCAATACCAAAACATGATAATATCCGGGGAAAAGATCAGTATCAATAATCATTTACAAACAAATACAATAGTAATTATGAACACAACACAGACATTGCAACAACTGCAGCAACTTCGCCTTCAGGGCATGCATCATGCTTATCGCTCCCAACTGGAACTACCGCTAAACCAGCAACTGGAAACACACGACCTGGTAGCGCATCTCACCCAAGCCGAAGAGCTGAACAGGGCCAACGAAAAAACAGCCTATTATCTCAAACTGGCAAAACTTCGTTTGCCTGCCACTGTTGAGCAAATAGAGTGCAGCGCTGCGCGCAACCTCTCCAATCAACAGCTCGCAGCCCTTACTGAGGGACGCTATCTTCAGCATGGGGAGAATATTCTAATCACCGGTGCTACGGGTTGTGGTAAAAGCTACCTGGCCTGCGCTCTGGGACACCAGGCCTGCCTGCAGGGATACAAAACCACCTATCTCAATATGAACCGCCTTATTGAAAAAGTAACTCTTTCTAAACTCGATGGCTCCTACATTAAAATGCTCAATCACCTCGAAAAGCAAACCCTCATTATCCTGGACGACTTTGGACTACAACCCCTCACACAGGAAATAAGGCTTACCCTGCTGCAATTACTGGAAGACCGCTATGGAAAGAAAAGTATTATCATTACATCGCAGCTACCCGTAGCCAAATGGTATGAATACATCAATGATCTTACGCTTGCAGACGCTATCATGGACAGAATGACAGCCAACGCAAATCGTATTGAATTAAAAGGCGAATCCCTACGAAGGAAAAAAGCAAAAGCAAATCAATAGACATTTGTATTTTTAACCCTCTTAAAGCTCTTACTTTATTGCCCGCAAGCGGGGTGGGTCAACATCCCAGAACCCTGGGTCAACATCACCAGAATTTACACCGTGGAAGCAGCACAAGGTGATCATGTATGACAAAGAAGTGATCACTCCCCGTTTATCTGCCTGGTATGGAGACAAACGACAACGCGATGAAGGCAAACGGGAGGTACTACCCTGGCTACCAGAACTATATGATTTAAAAAAGCGTATCGAACACTTTACCGGTGTCACCTTTCAGGGAGTGCTCTTAAACTATTACCGGGACGGTAACGATTCAGTGGCGTGGCATGCGGATAAAGACACTATTCCGGGTGTGAAAACAGATATTGCTTCAGTAAGCATCGGACAGGAAAGAAACTTTGATTTTCGCAGTAAGAAAGATCACAGCCAACAGTATTCAATAAAGCTGGAGCATGGCTCCTTGCTGCTAATGAAGGGCGAACTGCAGAAAGGTTGGGAGCACCAGATTGCAAAATCAACTATTCCTATGAGAGCAAGAATAAACCTTACATTTAGAAAAGTAATTGTTTGATCTCCTAAAGGTTAGAATTTGGCTTTATAAGCTTTCAATGCTTTATTTAGGTCTACGCCTTTTCCAAGTACAGGTTTAAACAGGTCTCCTGTTTCTTTAAGACGGCTTACAGCATTTTTGATGGTAAAATCTGTCATTTTCAATCCTGGTTTTATTTCATCCCAATGCAACGGCATAGATACGGTCGCACCGGGTTTGGGCCGTAAGGAGTAAGGGCAGGCAAGCGTGGCACCGGGACGGTTCTGTAAAAAATCAAGATACATTTTTCCTTTGCGGTTCTTAACAATCCGCTCTACGCTGGTAAAGCCAGGGTATTGCGCCTGTACCTGCGTTACAATAAGCCGCCCGAACATTTGAGACTGATCATACGTATATTTTGCACTGAGTGGGATATAAATATGCATGCCCGTTGAGCCGGAAGTTTTACAATAGCAGGGGACACCGTTAGCATCAAGCATCTCTTTTATAGCAAGGGCTATGGCTATTACCTGGTCAAAAGTATTTTTATCCGGGTCAAGGTCCAGTACACAATAATCCGGATGATCCGGTGACTGTATCCTGCTGAACCAGGGGTTCATTTCTATACAACCCAGGGAAGCCATCCAGAGCAAAGTTGCTTCATTGTCGCCCACAAGAAACTCCTTATTTTCCCCGTCGCTTGTTGTATATGGGAAAGTCTTTACCCAATCCGGGGATTTGCCTTTCACGTCTTTCTGATAAAAGCCGAGCTTTGTGATACCGTTCGGAAAGCGATTTAATGACTGAGGGCGATCTTTAAGATAAGGAAGAATATATTCAGCAACCTGATAGTAATAGTTAAACAGGTCACGTTTTGTATAGCCCTCTTTGGGCCAGAACACTTTGCTTAAATTGGTAAACTTCAGCTCATGCCCATTGATCTTGCGTGCCTGTGTTTCATCCGTAGGATTGAGCAGTGTTTTTCTGCTCTTGTCTTTAGGTGCCCTGACGAGAGGTTCAGCAGGCGTTTTTTCTTTTTTGACTTCTTTGACCACCTTGCTGGTATTCGCCTCTCTTTCACGAACCACATCCCTGGCTTTTTTATCTTCCCGGATGCCTTCAAAAGAAGGATGCCGGAAAACACCATCCTCCGTCACCTCAGCAAAAGACACTTCACATACCAACTGAGGCTTTAACCATGTGGGTTTAGCGCCCATGCGCTGTCTGAACCGGGAAGGTTTATCTACATCTATTGCTTTATTAAAAGGTGATGTAGCCGTGATCAGCGGTTTAAAGAGGGACATCAATTGCTTTTGTTTCTTGTCGGAAAAGCCTGTTCCTACCTTGCCTACATAAGTTAGTTTTCCTTTTTCATATACCGCCAGCAGCAGGGCGCTGAATGTCTTGGACGTTCCTGCATTTTTGGTAAAGCCGGCAATAATGACTTCCTGCCGCTTATTTATTTTAATTTTCAGCCACTCTTTGCTGCGGAAGCCCGGTATATACGTACTGTCTGCGCGCTTTGCCATTATACCCTCAAGCCCCATTTTCGCTGCAGCAGCAAACATTTCTGTGCCTGAAACAGAATACACATCGCTTAGCCTGATGCGGTCTTCATTTGTGGGCAGCACTGCTTTTAAAATTGCCTGGCGCTCTGAAAGCGGCAATCCCATCAGGTTCTTTCCATTATACCACAGGATATCAAAAACATAAAAGGCTAGTTCCGCATCCGCTTCGCTTCGCCAGTTTTGCAGCTTATTAAAATTGGAGCGCCCGTTCTCGTCAAGAGCGACAATTTCTCCGTCCACCACTGCATTAATTTTCCACTCAGCCAATAGATCATAAATGGGATAAAATTTTTTATCGAAAGATTTAGTGTTACGGGACAGCAGTTGCACTTTGCCTTTTTGGACAAATGCAAGCGCCCTGTAGCCATCCCATTTTATTTCGTAAACCCAATCCGGATCATCAAATGGCTTGTCAACCAGCGTTGCAAGCATCGGCTGAATTCCTTTAGGCATCAGCCCGCGTTTTGCCTTTCCCAGTAATGCATCTACATCTGCACTCAATGTTTCATCAAGTGCCTTCGGGTAGACCTTTTTACTGCTTCGGGTTGAAGCAGGTTTTCTCTTTGCAGCACTTTTTCTGACAAATGATTGAGGAGTGACCTTGATGTTGCGCTTTTTTCGGTATTTGACTAAGGACATAGATCAGGCAATTATGCGTTATTGCCTTGCTTTCCTTTCAGGTATTTTTCCAGCACTTTGCGGTCATTGGAACCCGTAGCCCTGATCGCCCCGGCTACTGCCTGGCTAGAAACTCCCATCTTGTTTTTAAAATACTGTATCTCATAGTTCTCAGAACCGCTTACTTTACTGCGGTCCCGTCCATCTCTTTTTGCTTTACTGTCTGCCATCGTTCAAATTTTAAGATTAGAATGAACACCCAAAACGTCCGATCGAAACAACTATGCCGTTTCTGGGGATTATGCTTTATTGTAATAAACCGAATACAAAATTGCTGCCAACATCTGGACGGTTACCCGGAGTTGAAATATCTCCTGTCGAAATTAATTTACGTCTTTAAACAATTTAGAAAGAAATAATTACGGACTATGCGATATATCCGGATAAATGGCCGATAAAAAATATCAGTTTAGCAAAAAATTTTCTCCAGGAGATATCAGCAAAAAAAGGCATGACGAAGGATTGCACTCAAAGTCAATATTTCATCTGCGGATTCCCTTAGCAACATCCTGAGCTGCAGCAATCGCTCTATTGGTCAATTTACGCTGCCAGGCTTTTATAGAACGTTTCCATATAAAGCCATGTGAATGTAACTGTTTAAGCGTTTCAAGATCTGGTTTTTTATCGAATAATAATTGTACCTTGTCTTTTTCATAATTGTAAACCAGTTTTACTCCATTAATTTCTTCGGCTTTTTTGCCTACCTCTTCAGCTAATTTCGCCTTAGTTTCCAGCACCGCTACCCGGCTGCGTAGCCTTCGGATCTCCGCGTTATTATTGGTCAACTGAAAAGATAAAAATCCCTTTTTGTTGGTGAAAGTTGGATTCAGGGCTTCCTGTACCGCTTTTTCATCCAGTCCTAATTTTTTAAGCTCCTCGGCAACGTTTGGTCCACCCTTCTTTATTACCTTGTTGGCAGAAACCATGATTTGTTGCATTTCCTCCCTCTTCTTCAGATTTTCCCGTACTCCTTCCAGTTCGTTCACTTTTGGCTTCATGGACTTAAATATCGCTTTCAAAGCACGTTGTCGCCACTCTCTGAAATACTCATATTTATTGTCTGCCCATTTTCTGTATTTCTCCATCCTTGCAACAGGGAAATTAGCGGGTCCGGTGACTGCGCTACTGGCTACATTACTTTGACTATGTAACCAGCCGGAAAAATGTTGCTCGTATTTCTGCCTATATCTGGTAAGTGTTTGTTCTACATTTTCAGGCAAAATCTCCTGCGATGACTTATCACGAATTGTTTGCAGATCGTTACGAAGTTCTTCAGTGTATGCCTTAATTGTCTCGTCAGCCCTTTTATCCGGAGTAAAAGAGGTAAAGTAATGGGCGCGATATGCCAACTGTCGCAAATGCTCGAGGTTAACCTCAGAAATGTCATTATTCATACAATAGATTTTAATTGATCTTACAATTGACTTGATTAAATAGGGCTAGCCATAATCTGCCACTCATCTTATCTTTTTCTTAGGTGTTTCGTTCCCTTATCTGACTTACAACCCGTTGCATCCTTTTCCTTTCATTTGATTGCTTTTGTAACTGTGCGTGTTTCAGACCATTTGTAAGCATATTTACAGCGCGTTGCCTCCACTCTCTGAAGAAATTGTATTGATCCCGAACCCACTTTCTTTTTTCTAATATTTCCGCAACTGTGGAGGCAGACGGAGGAGATATAAAAGCGGATTTATTTTGTATACTGCTTTGCAGCCAGGCAGTCAAATAAGATTCATATCGTAGGTGATATTTTGAAATCATGGACTCAAGATTGTCTGAATCCATAGCAGGAGTAAGAACGCTTCGAATATTTTTGATATCGTCATTAAGTTCGATCGTAAATTCGTTGATAGCAGAAATAGCCATTTTTTCCGGGCAAATTGACAGTCCGGCGTAAGCTTCACAAGCTAATGGTTGTAGATGCTTCAGGCTGAGGGTTTTCATAAATGAAGAAGTTTATACAATGATTAATGGCGTTTTATTCTCCTTGATGGGTGTCGTTTTTTCAGGCGAAGTATTTTCTACAATTCTTCTTTCCCTTTCCAGTCTGATTTCTTTTGAGTGCCAGTTTTTTCCTTCAGCATCTATTATCTCCTGCAAGGTGATAACACGACCGGGATGGCCGGCGCTGTTGTCGGAGAATCTGATCAATTGGCGCGAAATAACTTGTAATAAATAACCGTAGTATTTGTCAAGGGAATGATTCTCATTTTTAGCCTCATTAATAAGCATTTCAGCTTCCTGCATATGTTGCATTGCTTCTTGTAGTCTTTCGATTGTGGTCATGTCGGTTTATATTTTTCTTTTTACGGATGAATTATCAGGCATAATCTCGCGCGGTTGACTCTTTGGCTTTCTCTCTAATGCTTTTGAAACGTTTAGCCTGTATCCTTTTAGAATACGTGCCGCTATATTCCGGTAAAATGAGCGTAGTAACGGATCATTGTTCTGGAGGACATGGTGTTTAATTATTTGAGATAATATATTTTTTACATCGCTATCATCTTCAACCCGGAAATATTCCCCTCGCGGATGAGTTCGCCAAACTAAAGTCAGGCATAAGAGATTATCTGATTGACGATGCACCAGTTTTTGTTGTACGATTTCCATCTGAAAAATTCCGTCCTTAACAATACATTGTTTAGGAGGCTCAACAACAGCACTATCCAGCTCAATAGGTATTCCCCGGTTAAAGTCATTCAAGTCCGCTCCCAATAGCTGTTTATCCTCATCAGGAAACGGAAACCGGAAGCAGAACCCCGAATCGGGTTTTGCATATAAACTCGGACTGAGACTGCCTTCGACACCGGAGAGAAGATTGCTTTCCAATGCCGCGCAATACCCTTGGTAAGTAGTATAATACAGGTTTTCGCGGGTTCCGATTTTTATTACCTCTCTTCCATATTTGACATATTCTCCCATGTACCTTCAGTGTTTGTTTAATAAAACAATCCTAATCTGTCCCGTAATCGTTTGTTCGCAATTTTTATATAATCAGGATTCAGTTCAAACCCGATGAATCTTCGATTTAAAAGCGAGGCGACCAAAGCAGTTGTCCCTGCGCCCATAAAGGGATCAAGTACCAAATCATTTTCCTTGCTGCCAGCTTTAATGCAATCCACAATAAGCTCCTCGGGGTAAGTGGCAAAATGTGCCTCCCTGAAAGGTTTGGTAGCAACTGTCCAAACGGAGCGTTTATTAGCCATACTGCCGCCTATAAGCTCCCCATTGGCTTTGAAATTTCCCGCATGCCCTTTGAAGCTTGTGCCTTCTATTCCCATGGGAATATGCCCTTTTGCCTGATTGCCTCCATTTATATCTATACCTGGTCGCGGCTTTCTACCGCTAACCCTCGCTTTCATAGGTCCATTGGTTTTACCTGGAATGCAGTCACTGCCTCGCTGCAACTCGATATCCTGCAACAAGCGAAGGACTGAGCTATCTTTTAAAGGCGTCTTAATGGACCGTTGATCAAAATAATATTTTGTTGTTTTGGAAAGAAGAAAGATATATTCGTGCGCTTTAGTACAGCGATCCGTTACACTTTCCGGTAACGGATTAGGCTTATGCCAAATGATATCTTGACGCAAATACCATCCGGATTTTTTCAGTCCTTTCAGTAAATCGTATTTTCTAAGTATTCCTTCTATAAAAAGTACTAACTGCCAATCCCCTTTTTCTCTGGCCTCTTTAAGTATATCTGCCCATTGAGTAAAGGAGTACATAGGTACTATTGCAAAACCCTGTAAAGCAAATGCAACCCTCCAGGGCAATCCGATCAGGTCTTTAGGCTTGAGGGCAGGATGCCTGCCGGTGGTAGGTATGCCAAACCTCGAGGTATGTGTAGAGGGCTTACCAAACTCAGTATGATCTTCCTGATAAAATGGATTTTTACCTGCTTTTCCAGATCCCCAATATGCATCGCCTATATTTAGCCATAGAGTCCCATCCGGTTTTAAAAGGCGCTTTACTTCGCCAAATACCCCAACCATCCTTGACACGTATTCTTCGGGAGTGGGTTCTAACCCATATTGTTCTTCTGTATCATAATTCCTAAGTCCCCAATAAGGCGGGCTGGTTATACAACATTGTACAGATGCGTCCGGCAGCATTTTCATGCCCCGAATGCAGTCTATATTATATATGGTATTGTAGGCCAGCACAGACTATTTTTTAAGTCCTTTGTTTTTGATTGGGAGTACGACACGGGGCTGCTTGCCAGGGTTTAATTTTTGCTTGTACTGAGTTAAATCAATAAACCCCGTCCTGTCCAGCAGGCGTGCAAACTGAGCTTCGCTGATATTTTTATTGTCCCATCCAGCCATTGCTTTGATCAGGTCGCCAAACTTGGAAAGCGTTTTCCAACTATCATCATACGCAGTCAGTACAGGTACCTTCTTATCTTTAATAGTTTCCCATTCGACTGATACTTCTCCCGCAGTGCCACCTTCAGGATAATATTCACCTACCATGATAGTTGATCTTTCGATATCCTTATCGGTTGCATACCAGGATTTGGAAAATCTATTGTAGCCACGAATTAATTCTCCCTTACTTGGAGTAGAATTCTTCATCTGATGATAAATTAAAATGGTTTTAAAAAAGCATTGGTTGCTGTTGTGGCTCCAACGGGTAATTAGCTGTTAGCACTTCAATCTTTTTTTTATCTGGCGCTGCCTTCACATTAACAGTCACCAGTTGGTCGAATGTCAGAGTAGACCATTCATATTTCTTCCTATATTCTTCTAACAGTTTGGATGGATAAGAAGACAATAGAAACCTTCCCTTAATGGTTGACAGCAGTTGCAACAAATCCTCAAAATCTTTATTGGTGTAGCCTTTATAGTGACCCATATTTGAATTAAAATAGGGCGGATCACAATAGAAGAAGGATTCTTTACTGTCTCTTGACTGTATTATGTATAATGCATCTGCATTTTCCAGTTGTACTTTTTCTAAACGACGATTATATATTTCGGTAAACTCCGTTTTATTAAAGTAGATTTTTCTGGATGTATCATCTGTAGTAATGTCATATCCCCATACATTATCGAGCTTTCCTGAGAACCCTTGTGAAGAAAGTACCCACACTGCCCATGCTCTTTTTACCGGATCAAATAATTCCGGATTACTGTAGATCACCCATGCATGTTTATGTAATCTTCTGCTGTGCAGGGTATCTTTTATTTCAGTAATCAATTCATCAAACTGATTTTTGATCACCCGGTAGAAGTTGATCAACTCACCGTTCATATCATTAAGTAGTTCTACCTCTGAAGGCCTTTTAGCAAAAAACACGGCTGCACCCCCCGAAAATGGTTCGGCATACAGCCTATGCGGTGGAATTAATTCTGTGATAACCGGGGCCAGCTTTTGTTTACCTCCATAATATGTAATAGGCGTCTTCATGCTACATCACGTTCTTTTGATTATCTTCTGTATCCAGCAGCTTTCTGTCTTTGATAAATAGATTGTTGTCCATAACCTTCTTTCGCTAGACGTCTCGCTGCTTCAGTGAAAACTCCGTTGCACTCCAATTCTGCATATACAGCATAGGGTAGGTATTTTGTACGCGGCTTAAACCGGGTGCTCGTCGTGAATACGGAAAAACAATTCAAGTCATGATTGAAACTACCAGAGTTGCGCTTGTCGGTTTCACCCGGTCTTCTGAAGTATGTTCGCTTTGAAGTTTGACCCACAACTATCCATCCATGCTTTTGCAATAATTTGATTACCTCACCGCGCAGGTTGTAATCATCCAGCGGACTTAACTCTTCGGTGGGACGTATTTTGGGAGGCCGCCATTCAATCTTTCTCTCCACATACTGATTAAAGCTCCGCGCTGAAGTCAGTATGACATTGCGCTCAGCCCTGGAGATCACCGGGATTCTGCGATAGTCATGTTGCAAAAACCGGTAGCCGGGGCTTGGCGGAGCAAGAACATAACCACCACTTCCTCTGGTTTCGATCAGCACTTTTAATTTTTCTTTAGGATGGATCCGCCTTTCCTCTTCAGTTGTCGGCCGTCTGGCAAGTGGCTGATTCGGTTCTACTTCTTCGCAACGATAATACAGATGTATCCCTCCTGATCTGGATTGTGCTATCACAAGTTTTCTGATCAATCCGGGATCGGAGTTCCCAATATCAGCTAATAGTCTTTCGAACAAGAACGTATTAAGATCGTACTTGGAGTCTATATCTATTACTTCAAGGTTGCCGCTAACCGCTCCCGTCACTACAGCCAAACCGTGTGCAGTATGGTGTTTGAACATCCGGATGAGCTGATCTGCACTCGTGGGATGGCTCTGAAATTCCTTCCATTTCACCACACTTTGCTTCAGTGCATCTGTTGCGATTACTGACAGCCCCAGTTCCTTATACATCATCGCTGTATTGATCAAGTCGTTCATGTCGTTATTGCTTAAAGTTTACAGTCTGAGCCCCTTATCTTCAGGGGAAATTCTCTTTCTTTGTGAGTGATGTATTTGCTTTGGGTCGTCCCGAGAGGAAAATTGTTGTGAAGTTTTTTCTCCGGTTGTAGAGAACTGCTGTAGGCGTGCCTTCGTAGTTTCTATTACAAAGCCTCGAAGCGATCTCAGCATTTCTTCAGACGCGTGTTCTTCGTTAACCCTCATGTACATAGCTGCGGGGCGTTGGTCGTTTTCTTGCCTTACCTGAAACTTACTGACTACAAAACTTTTGTTGTTGGTATCTATAATATCCGCTTGTTTTACGTAGATTGGATAGCGCAGGCGAAGTGCCTGCCTCTCGTCGAAAAAGCGCTCATCTAGTTCCTTCATGCTGAAAAGGGCTTCGTCAAGAGAAGAACAGGCAATTTTTGTTACTTGCTGTTGCGGAAAGCTGATATCCGCATTTAAGTTCTGGGCAGATACCCAGGTAATCTGCAGTTGGTAAGGCTCTTGCTCACCTGATTGTTGGTTTAGCAGTTGTTCTGCATTTACGACTGAAAGCAAAGAAAGGTATCCGGGATGCAGCAATAGTTTACTAAAGCCCTTGTAATAATTAGCTACTAATAAATATTTAGCATCTTGGTCATAATTACCCAACTGCGCTAAGCCAATTCCGCTTTTACCTTCAATATTTTCTATAGTAATATGAAGTTTTAAATAAATTCCAGGCTTCGTGCCAACCTCTCTGCTGATGTGATCTTTGACCCCTACTATTTCGACCAATTTTTCCGCTCCCCTCTCGCTTAAATAGGTGTTCTCTATCCAGCTCCCTTTATTCAATCCTTCTGCAATTTTTTTATCCATTTCCCTGACATCTGTACCAAGCAGATGGATAAAGGCTTCCTGCAACCAAGGGTAATGATAATTGGTTGTTTCCTGTAAAGCGGGCGAGCCAAGACTATTTCTTGTTATACTTACCTGATAATCCCATTCGACTTCCTCTACCAATGAAGGATCATAGGATTTCAGATTGTTAACCCAATCTGTCAATTCCTTGTCAACAGAAATTTCGAATCCCTTGTCATATGCATAGGAAGCTAGTTGTAAAAAGGGCAGGTTAGGATCATAGGCTGAAAATCCGGAGAGGTCATAACCCGTAAGCTGTTCAAATTGCCTTGTTCTGGTCTCGCAAAAACCCATATATATACCGGCTCCAGGGTAACCTTGGGGGGTATCTTCAATGGACAGACGGAAGATTTCAACTAGCGGCTCATTATCCTCAATTGCTCTAATGGTAGCGTATTCGCAGTATCTGTCATTGCTTGCTTCATCAGATAGCTTTTCAAATTTCCTGATGTCAATTAGTAGTAGTGAATCAACAGCTTCACAAAGTGTGATAAAATAGTTGGTTTCCCTGAATTCCACATGAGGCACAGGATTTTCATTGGCGTCAGAATGAATTCTATTATTCTTTCCGGCTATTTCAAGTATATAGTTAAAGATATTATCGGCCATTACTCTCCATTTATCTTGACATACCTTTTCTGGGCTCATCATCCTGCACTATTCTTTGCTTTCTATTTGACTTTACGGCGTCAGCATGTTCTGGGCTATTGTTTTTTTTTACCGGATCAGCGTTTTCCTGTGACGATATTGCGGGTGTGGGAGGTTCACCGTCTTTAACAAAGCTCACGATTGATGGCATGGTATTTTTTTCCTGTTGAATACGCTGGCGAGCTTCTTCGGTTCTGAACTGATCATGGGACAATGGCTTTCTTTCACCATCAAGGAAGGTGTAAGTGTTCCGTTCAGGATTAGCTATTATATTTACCGATTTGTGCTTAGTTTGGTTGACGGGAGTGACCTCAATTTGCCGGCCTTCAGACATTAAGGCAGCGGCTGTTGCTCTTTGTTTTACAGAAGATAGTCCGACAAAATCGTAGTCGCTTAATTTCGATACCTGGTCAAAGTCTTTGTGACGTTTGGTAAGGTAATTACCACTTTCAGTCTTCTGTGTAAAGTCAAGCTGCAGCCACTGATTATATTTGTCCCCTTTTTCGCCGTAGTATGTTTTAAGAATTGCCCGGGGATGCTTTTGGTCTATCATCAGAATAAAGGCTTCATTCATACTAACACGGTCGGCGGCTTTAAACCATTGAGTTACTGTTGTGCCGTCTTCATTGTGCAGCGTTCCTTTAAAGCCATTAAAGTAACCTTTGGTATCTTTTATTTTAATTTCCGGTTCAAAGTCCATTCTTCTGTTCTCAATCACTTCTGATGTGAAGGGACGTATTTCTTTTTTTCCTTCGGCGAGCGCATCGTCAATCTCTTTATCGAAACGATTACCAAAACCTGCGGCGGCAATTATTTTTTTGAGCGTTTCGCTGTTTTCAATTACAATAGGCTGTTCCATAATATGTTTTTATTAATGATGAATAGATCGCAAGTCACAGGCGAACACTTTTTGTCTGTCTGGCTGACATTTGTGTCCTTGCTTTGACAGGCATTTTCCTGGTAATAGCTTTTGACTGCTCTTGGGTTTTCTGCGCTGAAGTGATGGGTCTTAAGGCCGGTTGCTGACCATCCACTTTTAATTGTTGTTGTCTGGAACGGAATTGAGCCTTCGGTGGAGATGTAAAAAAAGTTTTTAAAACTGACGCACCTGCCCTTACCGGAAGCATCACAAGGTTCCCTGAAAAGACAAGTACATCCCGCGCAAGACGTACAAAGGGATTGGGATACAGTTGCCGCATCATGCTGCGATGTTGACCGCGTAAAACTTTGAGTTCGGCCTTCTCATAAAGGTTAAGTTTACGGCTACCTTTATACTTATTACGGATGTGGCGATAAATATCTCTTTTAGCTTTAAGAAAGTCACGATCATATTGTATCCTTTTTCCGTAGCGCTCAACCATTTTGTCTTCTATACGTTTCCATGCAGCGAGGTCGTTTTCAATTCTGCTTTTGGGTTCTGATTTTTGTAACATGATTCAATTTTTTAAATGTGATATAATTTTATGGCTGTGTTTGTCGTCGCATCTGGAATTCGGACAGAGTTGGGCGCAGCGCTTTCAGGATATCTTTCCCTTTTAGTTTACAGGATAAATACCGGTCGCCGTTTTTCTCAAATACTTCCACCACGAAATACTTATTATCTGCAATGGTAAACCTGTTAAAAGCAAGGAGCATAACGGAGAGCCGGCAGGGAGGGACTTCCTGAAGGGTATTATAATGGTGAAGAGGAATAATTTCCTTTTCCGTAACGGAGGTGCGCTTTGACCTTTTCCTGTCGCGTATGTATGATCTGGTAAAGTCAACCTCATAGGGAATAGACGACGCATTCAGCAGGCGAAACTGAAAGAAAAGTACACCATCAATGTAATAAGTGCCCGTTGCTTCTATCCTGGTACGTCCTTTCCATTTTGACAAAGGATGATGGCAAACGGGTTTAAAATGAGAGAGTATTTCAGCGTATGAACTGATTTGGGATTCATTAAGTCGTTCGGAAGAAAAACGAGCAGGAACTAAGTAAGACTGCTGTTGTTTGGTTAGATCAAGAGTAATCTGTGCAGGATTTTCCTGGTAATGCACCTCAAAGGAAAAGATATTACCGTCTGCGGTAAAAACATGCAGGTTAGTAGTCTTCATAGAATCGGTTGTAGCTTTTACTTTTAGTACATTTCCGATTTCATGAACGGTTTTGGTAATGATGCTTGCATTGCCCCTGTCTACGCTTTTAATCGCAGCCGGAAAAATAATAACGCTGGTCTGGCCTGTAGACACCTCAAGTTGCAAAGGTGCCGTAGTCAGTGGCACAACAGGCTTTTCCTGTGCATTTAATGTAATACAGAGGAAAAGAAGAATAGGCAGAGTAAGCATTTTGGTAATGCGCATAAAAAATGGTATTAAGTGATAAAAATTATTGTCCTGAGGAACTTGCGAGTAACAATGGATATCCGGCTTTCACGGATACTCTCACCAGCTTAACTTTACCTGTCAGCAGGTTTTTGGCTATATCAATGCCTGCAGAAGTTGCCTGTGCACCGAGAGAGGGGTTAAGTGAGCCAAGACTAAGGGCCTGCACCATCTGCTCGGCACCTTCTTTGGAAGCATCACGATTAATACTTCCGGGAATACGTAAACCTGTAATCCCGTCCATATCATATGCCGCCAGCGACACTGGAAATATTGAATTACCATAACGAATGGAACTGATATCAACCAGTAGCCTTTCACCATTGAGTGTGCATTTACCGTAAACAAAACTTCCTTTAGGAATGAGTTGTCCCTGCACATAGCCGTTTTGTTTGAGCCTTAACTTAATCGTTGCTCCGGATGTAAGGGTCTGATTTTCATGCACGACAGCGGAGAGGGCATTTTGTGTTGTCTCTTCCTGGTTCTGTTCATCATCATAGAACCTTGCTTTATAAGAAGCGGTATAAGATGCAGGTGTTAAAAGGTCGTTTATTTCTTTCTCCGGCTCTGTGCTGACTGCATATACCTTTCCCTTATTTTGTTCGGATTGTTCTTTCAAACGGTCTGCCACTCTGGAAGGATGTTGAACGTCAAGTATTTTGTCAAGAACATTGTTTGCCTGCGCCAACACCGCATCCTGTTGCAGATCCTGATTGCCCGAAAGACTCTGCATCATTCCTTCAAGATGTTGCATATCCGTATTTGCCTGGTCGCTGTCACCAATGGATGATAACTGATTATGTAAGGATGGTGTGTCAGGTTGCTGCATTAGCTTTTCCAGTTCCGTCAGTTTTTTTTCTAAGTCCTCCGGTGTCTTTCTTTTGCCAGTCTGTGTTTGCGTAGTTTTTCCGGTCAGTATTGGAGCGGTATAAGTATACGGACTTATTTCCGAAAAGGGTGATTCCGAATCTGTTGGCGGCGTAGGCTTATCCTGCTTTGGCATCCATTGGGCAAAAGGATCAAGCTGTGCCTCTCTCAGCCTGGCAATTGAGTCTCTTTCAGCTTGCTGGTAGATGCTCAGCTTATCTGTTGGCTTATTATCTATAACAGGATCTGGTAACGTAAAGCTTAGTGCATTACTTCGTGAAGCTTTTACATTAGCCGATCCTTTGCCACCGCCAAGGGCAAAGAATAAAAGGGATAGGAAAGGGATAATAAAAACGGGTAATATTAGCCGGAGTTTTTGTTTTCTTTCTTCTAATAACTGTTTTTCCATAAATGAGAGTTTTAATAGTGAAATTTTTTCTTGAATAGTTCTTCGGCATTTGTGAGGCTATCTAGAAACCCCGGGTGTTGTCGGATAAAATCTTCATAAGTCTTTCTGCCTTCAGGAGTTTGCTGCAGACTGTCAACGGCCTCGCGGAACCGGTTGAAAACAAGTGTATCCGTGTAATAAATGTTTCCTGTTATATCATTGGGAGAAATAGGTGATCTGATAACCGGAGCTACTATGGTAAAAGTTTTAGTACTTTCAGGATATGCATCACTGTCGATACCAAAAAGCGAAAGTGTACTAAGCCCACCCACTACCAGACAAACAGTAAACAGGAACCACTTTTGTTGTCGTCGTGTCCAGTCACGGGTTTTACGATTAAGAAAATTTAAAAAGTTCCGCCGGACTTCCGCTGCCTTATCAGATATCATGGACAGGACTGGCGTTGATCTTAGTTCTTTTCTCTTAAGCATAGATTATCGTTTTGTTGAGGAAAGGATAGTGTTATCAATGGTGACCCATTTTTCAATCAGGAAACCGTGTGGATTATTTTCGGTACGTTCGGTAAGCTCCCGCAGATATCCTTCTGTAATAAGGTTACGTGTGATGCTGGCGCTGGTGCGGATCACTATTTGTTTTCCAAAAAATCGGAAGTAGTAAGGATGAATATTTGTATTTAGCGAAATACTGTCGCATGTAATCGTCTGGCTTACATTACCGCTTACAACACTGTTGTAATAACCTTTTTCTTTAAGGGCGTCGTATTGCTGTTTGGCTGATTCGTCTGCGAGATATAGGGCTTTCTTTATATTGTTTTCAATCGCCTTTTCGTCGGGGGAGAAGGAAAAGAAATACTGGTGGAATGTCATAATATGGTCCTTCGCTTCTACAGGTATATTCTCTTTCCGGGTAGACATGATAGCCTCAATAGCTTTACCTCCAGAAATCACATATACTTTTTCTCTCGCGTCGGATATTTTTTGAATGCAGAAATAAATGCAGTAACCGCAAAGCAAGGCATTAGAGATAATTAGGACTGCGCTAAAAAGGCGAATGTGTTTGAAGGCAGTATCAATGTTTTTAAGATGCTGAAGCATGGTTCACTTTTTTCAGGAACAAAAGTGAAACCGGTAAGGAGCTGAAAAGGTGAGATACTCCTATATGGGAGAAATAAAAAAATAGTAGGTATCAAAATTCTCGAGCCAAAATGGTAGCAAAGAAAAGTGCGTAAATGTAAAGCGTCGACAGGACTGCCGACGCTTGTTGCTAACCTATGAAAAACACCATCACTAATATATACTAAGTTTGGGGGTTATCAAAAAAACTATTTAACTTATCTACTTATCATTCCTGCTGGTAATCAAAATTTAGTAAAGAGCCTTAAAAGGCTTTAACCTCGGTCCGTATGGTCTATAGGACTTGGTCACACATTGTTTATGGATACCGCCTTTCCGCTTTTCGATAAAAAGGAATACATTTTATAAAATAATTTTCCAAGAAACACTTGATTTTGACAACAAGATGAGGTGTAAGCCATTAACCAATAGGTATTATTATTTTCCCTCGGTATATGCAGCCGAAAAACGTGGTTGGGCTGCACTATGCACACTTGGCGAAAATCATACCAGACATTTCTCGTCGCTTTCATTTTCCAGACACTTTGTCTTCAAAATACCCGCTGTTAGCACCAGTGTTGCTCATGCTCTGACTTATCCTGAGATTAGCATCACCGAAAGTGTCTGCCACCATTCCCGTTGCCGCGGCGCCTACAGCTAATGTGGTGGATGCCGTAGACGTTGCACCGCCAAAAAATACTCTTGTCACCCTGTTTGTCAATGCTCCGCCCCCACCAGCGTTAACTACCATGTTAGCAATGGAAGGTATAGTGAAATAAGAGGCAATGCCGATGATTAAAAACACTATATATCCAATATCAGAACTGGAGAAAAAAGAATCTCCATTTTGCTGAACCTGGCTTATATCCAGTTTGATCATTCCCTCCTGTATTTTCCCAAGTAGCGCACCGAGGATGTTAGCAATAGGCAACCATAAGTAGATATTAATGTACCGTGCAAGATATACAGGCAATGTATGCTGAAAACCGTCGAACACGGCGAGCCCAAAAACCAATGGCCCAAGTATAGCGAAAATTAATAGCTTAAAAGTACGAATGGTATTAATGCAGAGGGCAGCAGACTCATACAATATCTGAAGCAAAAATGAAAGCAGGTCTTTAAACCAGCTTTTGAGATTATAATAGGCTTTCGATACCGCAAATTCAACATCGTAACCGAGCGATCCCAATACACCTTCATTGCCCACTTTATCGGGATGGGTATACTGCATCCAGATATCCCTGTTGCCAGATCCATCATTGATGCCATACATTTTATATACGGGTGAATTCTGCCTTTCTTTCTCCCGTTGTGCCATTAGACGTTGAAGAGAAGCGTTGGTATTATTGACGAGCTGACTAGTTCCAACTACAGTTGGACTCAGTACGCCATTCATGATTGCAATTACCTGCGGAAAAATAAGAATACAAAATCCCAATGCAAAAGGCCTAAATAACGGGAAGAAGTCGATGGGTTCGGCATTAACAATATGTCGCCAAATTCTCACGCCGATATAAAATAGGGCGGCAAACCCAGCGATTCCGCGCCCAACTGCTATAAGGCTGCTGCACATGGGAAGCATTTCTGAATATAGATTGTTCAGTACCTTGTGAAGCCCGCGGATTTCTGAAGGGAACCCTTGAGCAGAAAGTGTTTTTGGCAATAAAGCAACCAGTGCGCCTATAAATAGTCCTATTATTTTTTTCATTGCTAATCCTTTTACCTGTTCTCTAATCCATTTAAGTCCTGAATGTTGCTGATTTCTGTTTTCTCCTTCATTTTTTGCACAGCAATCATAGCGTGCTGACGATTAAATGCTCTCAGGAACATCAGCTTTTGTTGTACATCTTCGTATATCCGATTAATGCCGGCAATCCGCTCATCGTCGCTTGCGCGAAGCTGTTTTGAAGTCAGGATCATAGTAAGCTCGTCCAGATTTTGCATGCTGTCGTCCAACAAGTGTTTATATACATCAGACAAATAATCCAGCTCCCCTTTGGTAAACACTTCGCTTAAAGAAAAGCTTTTAAATGCCGTCTTATATTCTTTTACGAGAGCTAACTGGCTGGTAATAATATCTGCAGCCCTATGGTATTTTTTTACGTTGGGGTTGACGATATAAAGTCCGTCAAGAAATACCTCATGAATCTTGTAGTTACCTTCGGCTATATTTTTTATCTTGTTGTATCCCTCTGAAATTATTTTGTAGGCATCATAAAGTTGCTGCAGTATCTGCCGGAATTGATTTAACTTTTCAATATTCAAAGCCAGTTGAGCTATTTCTTTTGCCTGACACCTTGCGGGAGCAGGAACCGATAGTGCTGTAGCAAGCAGCCCCATTATTATATATCTTTTCATATTGTGATTATTTAATGTCGTAGAAATTTTTTAGCAAGTCCTCATCTGCCTGGTCTTGGGCTATAGATTGCAATAATGTGATCGTTTGGGAGAGAAGCTGTTGGACAAATACGGATTGATCTACAGTTTTCTTATAGAGCTCGTTGATCCGATTTAGGCGCTCATCATCGCTCATTTGCAGCGTTCCGGATGAAATAATATCTGTAAAGAATTCCGAGGTCTTTTCTATATCATCAGCCAGCTTGTCGCAGCCCTGCAGAACAAACTGTCGGCTTGACTCTGGGAGTGTATTGCTTTCCCGAACATTCTTCTTTAGGGTGGCAATTGATTTGACCACATATTGAAGATTCGCAAGGATACCTACGGACTGTGCAGACTGTTTGATTTTAGGATTCACCGTTTTTAATGAACTGTAATAAAGTGAATGCAGGTTAAATTCTCCGTTCCTGATATCGCGGATAGTATGGATTCCGTTTTGCACAATATTGTATCCCTTCTTAAGATAACCTATATACACCTGCAGTTCAGCTATCTGTTGAGCCAGATACTGAATTTGCTTCCCTTGTGCGCCGGCCTGTTGAAAGATAACAAGCGCAATAAAGCATGGTATTAGTTTTTTAAACATGATTGCTACTTTTAGTTATTTTCTTCTTTTGAGGACAAAGCCGCCTCGCACCATCCGGTCCCATGGTCTCGGTCTCCGAAAACGGCTGAGAACTGCATTTTTGCCTGGTATATCATTAGCGTTTTTCACGGATATACGCTGATGTTGATCAGGGTGCATGGAATGAATTTCCATGCGGTCTATAATGAATCCTTTTTCTGGAAAGAAGTGGATGTGAAAACTGCATTGTTTGTAGTCGGATGGACTTAAATACTGCGCATAAGTTTGCAGCAACAGGTTATGATCTTCCTGATTTGTTCCTGATAACCGGTTGGTATAGACTTTGAGACAATTATGCAGGAGTCCTTCATGCAGTGGGCGACCTTTGTCCGATGTTGTAAGTGCAAAATCTCCCAAATACCCCTTATTGTGTAGCATCGAGGCAAACGTTCTTATGTGATTTGTATAGGCATCAATATTTTCCATGTCATTTATTTTATTTATTACTCAATCCCATAATAATTTTTTATAGATTGCTGTTCCTGCTCGTCTTTTGACCTCTCGACGCTTAGCATAATACTCTGGCGGGTAATCTGGCGGAGGTGCGAAAGATTCTGATCAATTTTGTTTGACGCATGAACGATCAGCTCGATACGTTTCGAATCTGACATCTGCGTTGTGAAGGAGCTTACAACAAGCATTAATTGCTCAATATTTTTTGCGCTTTCCTCCAGTATGCCTGTGTACACCTGGGATATATATATAATTTCCCTTGAAGTAAAATGTTTGTCTTTAATGATGAGATTGTAGGCAGCTTTGTATTCCTTTATAAGCTGCGCCTGCTTTTGAGATATATCTTTTACACGTTTATAGTATGCAATAATTGATTTGACTTTTTGGAGTTCGTCGTAATAGGTCTTAAACAGATTCCGTTGTTTGTCTCCCCATTCCGATATTTCCTTTAGTTTGAGTTTCGCCATCGCATTTTCTATGGCTTTTTGAGCATTTTGCAATTTTATCGTTGCATTCTGCAAGCGCTGAATGGCAAGATCCATCGCATTAATTACTGCAACAACTGCAGCCTTTACCACCTCCCAAATAATAGCGTGACTCTGTTTGCTGGGAAGGGATGTCAATGACACCGTGAGAAGTGATGCTATTACAAGATTTTTTATTTTCATACTATATTATTTTAATGATGAGCAACGCTTAATTCAAGCGCTTTTGCTTGTCAGCTATTAAGGCTGCAATAGCTTCTTCAATATTTCCGTTATACTGTGCTATGTATTGGAGGACTTCCACTCTTTCCTTTCCGTCCGTTGTGTAGGCATAATATTCTTCCTGGCAGAGTTCATTCTTGTAAACTTTTGTGATCATTCCCGCTATATCAATGAGTATTTCCCGCTCGTCTTTGTTTACAGATAGAGTGATTGTTTTTCCCTTGTCCGAGAAACCTAGAACATCCTGTATTTTGTCGAATTTGTGCATGAACTTTCGCATGTCCATAAGAATCTTGATGTCCGAATTATTTATAATAGTGTCCTTAACAATGGGCGAGCTGATGAGATCGGCGAGCTCTTGAGTAATTACCATCGGAATACCGTTAAATTTCCGGACCGTTTTCCAGGTGAATTGTACAAATCCTGCCATGCTTGGTCTGGTAATGGGCTTCCATGCCTCATCAATGCCAAGCACTTTTATGACTGCAGGAAGCTTGCGCATCTTGGAAATAAAAATTTCCATTGTGATCAGGATTACTACTGGTGCGAGCACGGGATTGTCCTTAATATTGTCAATCTCTACCACAACAAATCGCTCCTTTAATAAATCGAGCTGCTCTTCAGCATTGAGCAGGTAGTCAAATTCTCCTCCCCGGTAAAAAGATTTTAAGACGTATAAAAAGTTCGCGATATCGAAGTCTTTCTCTTTGACTTGTTGCTGTTGTAAGACAGTAGTGTATTCTGTTTGAACATACTCATAAAAAGTGTTGAAGCAGGGAAATATTTCTTTCTTCTGCTCTATCAACTGATAATATCCCTGAAGAGCATTCGAAATGGCTACGTATTCCGAGCGAGTAATAGTTTCATTCTCTTGTTTCCATAACGCCACCAGGATACCTTTGAGGCTTTCTTTTTTTTCGGTGTCCAGTATGTCGCCATTAGGAATATAAAAGGGATTAAATTTTATTGGATTTTCTTCTGTGTAAGTGAAATAATAGCCTCCAAGCAACTGACAAAGGCCTTTATAGCTTCCTCCTATATCTATAATAAGGCAATGTGCTCCTTGATCATTGAGGGAGCGAAGGATATGGTTTACCGTCATGCTCTTGCCGCCACCAGAGGTTCCGCAGCAGAGTAACCCCATATTGTTGGATATACCCAACCTTCGAGGTTCGTAGAACATATCCACGTATACAGGTTTGCCAAATCGGTCGCAGAAACGGATTCCTTGCTCTGGTTTTACGCTGCGATAGTTGGTTTCCAGGTTAAAGAAACAAGTGGCTTGTTCGGCAAATGTGTCGAAGGTTTCATTGGTAGGCAGATCAGCAGCATTGCCAGGCAGTGATGCCCAAAATATCTGGGCGTTCCCCGCAATTTCCTGACGGGGCGAAGCATCCAGTTGCGCAATAGCTGAGGATGTTTGATTGCGTATGTCCTTGAGCTTCTCAGGGTCATCTGTCCAAGCTATAATATTAAAATGAGCTTTTACACATTGGCGCTGTTGGCTTACTGCTTCGTTAAGAAAGGCATTAACGGCATCTCTAGATATCGCGTTCTCACGAGAGTACGCTGATAAAGATTGCAATCGTCTGCGTCGCGCTTCCAGACGCTTAAGCGTTTTTGGAGTATCCTCAACAATCAGAAACTGATTATATATGTGGTTAGAACGAAGCAACAACCCGACAGAACTAGCAAACCCAACTGAAAATTTACTTACATCGGTGCTGTACTTGTCATAAGTGATACGGCTTCCGCAAACAGATGGCAAATCTTCGGGATCCGATAGGCTATAAAGCTGAACATGTTTCTCGCCAATTTGCCAATTAGGTTTAAAAATAATATCACGACGCTCTGGTTGCTCCGTTTCGGCAAGAAGGAAGCAATACCTTTCAAGCAGTCCTGCTATTTTTCCATCTCCTGCCAAATCATTGGCACTAAGCTGTCTGTAGCGAATCATATTTCCTTCGCTAAGCAGTTGGATAAACTGGCTGGTTTTATCCAAAAATTCTTGAAACAACTGCGGTTGTAGCGCTACGTCAGGTACAAGACGTGGTCGTAATAGATTGGAGAATGCTGAGTTTGCCGGCTTTCTGTTATCGCCCTTCCGAGTGATCATCAGGTAGCAGCTATGATTTAGAAATTGTCGGCCTTTAAAATGCAGTTCGCTTTTTTTCTTTAGAAAGGACTGGTCTTCTGAGAGGTCTGCTTTGTATTTGTCCTCCATGAACCAGTCCTGTTTAAGCAAAATAGTGCCTGCCGGCAGGAGCTTAACTGCACGAAGCCAAAGATGGTGCAGTTGCTCATAGTCTTCTGCGGCAAGTGTGAAGATTTCCGGCAGGCTAAGTTCATATGCGATTGTGATATCTCCCTGTTTGCTTATAAGACAATCCTTTTCTATTTTATAAATGGGCAATATCTTTTCCAGATCACGCGTACTGTTAGTTGGCTCGCGTAGATATAGCAATAACAAACAGATTATTACAAAGCAGATCACGACTATTGCAATCATAAACTACCTCCCTTCCGTTTCAGCGCCGTGAGAGGTTTCCTACTCCTACAGACAACTGCAGTAGGCACTCTACGAAATGCAGAGGCTTTCATCATTCCATGTTCTCCATGTTTGTGACTGAGCTTATATATCCTGCTAACCAGGATAAAACCACCTACTCCAACCAATGGGACTAGCAGATATGAAGAAATGCCGATAAGGTAACCGATTGCAAACAACAACAGCAATGCTACAAGACCTACAGCCATATATGTTATATACTGCGCCCGGATCCCCTTGAACTCTATCGGTCTGTTGATACTTTTGTTGATCTGATAAACATTTGCCATTAAGACTACATTTATAACGTATAGTAATTGTTATTGTGTTGGGTATTTATTCACTATACACCAAAGAATCCCCTCAGTACGGTTGCTACAACAACGAGAAATATGCATGATCCGAACCAGGCGGCCGCGACCTTCCCTGTATCTTGGTCACCACTGTTCCATTTGTTATAAACCTTCACGGCACCCACGAGCCCTACAATGGCACCAATGGCATAAACTAACGTCGTACCTACTTCGAAGTAGCTTTTGACTTCGTTGGCAGCAGCGCTAATTCCAGCACTTCCGGATTGAGCTGTTGCGCAAACAGTAAACAATAAGCTGGTTGGAGTAAGTAAATAATTGTTCAGGCGACTTTTGCAAAGCCGCAAACATTTTCTTTTTTTCATATTGTAGTTATTTAGTGAAGAATGCAAGTACATAAGGGAAGGAATGGACGGCAACACACGGTTGCCGCCCAATTCCAACCTGTTGGTAGCACTAACCCATCAACCACAGTTCCGTTGCCTCCTGTTTGCTTACCTCCAAACCGAGTTCCTGCTGAGCTGTTTTAATAATGAGGTTGGTGATTGCGCCGCGAAATGCAGGTTTATCTAACGTCTTGTAGCGGGATATTTCTTTGCGCAGGGATTGGAGTAACTGTTCTTTGTCTACGTTTTCCGAAGCGCTTTGTGTGATGATCACTTGCAACTCGTCAGCAAGTAGTTCAAGACTTTCGAACTCTTTTTCGGATGCCTTTTTTTCCTCGGTCATATCAGAATTGGAGTCTTCTATGTTGTCTGCAGTTTGCTCACGCATCGTCATTCCAGATCGGGACATTATTTTTTTTCCGAGCTTTAGTTTACCCGTCAGAATAAGTATTCCATAATAGGCCGCACTTCCGCCAATTGCAAATACAGCAAAGTCCTTCCAGGTTATTTGTTCGAGCATAAAGATTATTTTTTTAATGAAATTTATTTCGCTTGTTAAGAGTGCAAATATGGAAGGACTTTAAAGCGATAATAGTGAGGTTTTCCTATATGGGAAATATTCTTGTTAGGGAGCAAATTCATTATCGTGATCAATGCGCCTTTCAAGGCTGGACATCATTGATCGCAAAAAAGGGGTTTTGTCTTTCTTGCGAAGTCGAATGTCCTCCCATGTTTTGTAGATATTCGTTACTTTGACGCCGAAACTATTGGAAAGAAAATTTGTGAGCGTGCTGACTTTTATTCCCTTGCCAAACAGTCCATATTCGTGTGCACTATAAACGAATTCCACGAAATCTGCAACAGACGCCGTCCATATAGGGTCCGAGTCACTTCTATTTTGTTTTTTCATAGACGTTTCTACACCGGCTTTCAATGTTGTATTTTCTACATGTGCCTTGAATAGCTCATATGCAATAATTCTAGCTGCTTTTGCGCTCATGTAAGTGTTGGTATTGAAATCGAAATGAACATGCTCTTCATCATATGGAAACTCCTTTGCGCTTGATTTTTTTAGAAAGTATTTGTCGTCGAAATCTTTTCTGTCTAATTTGTAATACAGGTAAAATGCGCTTTCAGTTTTGTAAAACTGATCAATACGGTTTAGTTGTTTTACAAGGGTGGCAGATCCAGCAGAGTTCACGCTGCATTGTCTTAGACGAAGAAGCATTAAGTAGAATATGAGCCTGCCATCCAATTCCGGTTTTATCTTCTTAAAAAAATAAATCTCATCTGCTTCAGTTTGAAAGGGATTTGAAAGAACGTAGATATTGATCTCTGATATTGATGTTGTAACGATATTGATCGCGTTAATGATACCGTCAATATTATTTTCTTTTAAATCCGAGAGATCGTTAAGTGTTGCTATCGTATTTTCGAGCAACACTGCAGGATTTGTTTTCATAGCCTAATAATTAAAGGTTATTAATAGCAAACGACCAATTGATTCCTGTTGGTCTTTTGCGATGCGCCGTGATCACTTAATTAAAAAGAGGCACCTGGCTTTGATAGGAAATCCCGGGTAATATAGAAATCACCTGCCGGACATATATGGAAAGCATTTCTGATAGAATACCGGAGAAAGAGTTGATTTTGACATGGGTTGTGAATAAGAGAGGAACTCAATAAAGTAAATGCAGCCATACTTTCAAGAAATGCTCCTGTTTATCTGAAAGTACAGCATTATAGAAAGTGCAATTTTAGCCGAATAATCCTGGCATTCGACATTTGCACTTCAAGCATTTCTTTGACAGCACCAATATATAGGGTTGAAATTACTATCGTAGGAGCCTAAGACAATTACAAAGTTCTCTTCTAAATTTTAAGCTTTTGTCTTACGCCACGCGTGAGGAGTTTGATGAAATTCCTTTTTGAAGGCCTTTATTAAAGAGGTGTCGAAATGAAAGCCGGTTCTTTCAGCTATCATTTGAATTGACAAATCAGTAGTATCAAGTAGTTGCTTGGCTAATTTTAATCGCTCATACAACAGATATTGATAAGGTGTCTTTCGGAAGATATGGAAGAAACCGGTTTTCAGCAATCGACTGTTAATACCACTTTTCTTTGCAAGATCTTTGATAGATGTATGGGTTTGGACGTTTTCCCTTATAATGTCTCTTGTATGACAGATGGCTTCAATATTACTTTCAGTCAGATTCACCCTGCCTGTATTGTCGGCTGGAGTCTCTAGTAGAGACTTGATCACCTGCATTGCTAAGAACTCATCTCTCGGATACTTCATCAAATTCTCTATAGCGTCCTGAGAGTAGGCGTTACACCATAATGCAAAAGGAAATAGTAATGCGGGGTATTCTTTCTTTATTGTACGAAGAAACTTATCCAACAGGTTGTCACTTCTGTTAATAGAATTGAATATCTCCTTGTCAACGAGCATATCAAAGGTGCAATATTCCATTCCTTTTTTTAATTCAAACTTACTTTCAATAGTCGGTGAATATCCAAAATTAAATTGACCTTGTTTTAAATAGGAGTCAAGGGATCCATTAACAATATGATGAATGTGATGTTTTAACATAACTCTAAAGCCAAGCCACGGATTCTCTTCTTGAACATGGATAATTGTGTTTTCTACAGGTTGATAGATGGTTAGCCAAAATGTATATCTTTTTTCCTTTACTCTTTGAAAAAAGAGTCGTCCAAAAGTGCCTGTTCCATAGCTGGGCTCACTTCCAAAAATCTGGAAATGTTGCATATCTTCCGGAACCGTTGAAACAAGCTGAAGATCATTATCCGATGTAGTGCTTATTCGCATAGGACCCTATTTAGCTATCACTCCCTTAAGAGTAATCTAAAACAATCTTTCTTTCACTTTGCCATAAAACCACTCTTTATATTGTCCACCAAGTGGAATACCTACTGTGGATCCTTTCAAACGCATCTCGCTATTTTCCACCGCTGTGATTTGTTTTATTGAAACAATGTATGATTTGTGAACTCTTATAAACTGGCTTTGTGGCAATCGTTCTTCAAGTTCTTTAAGCGTCATGTAAGCAATTATCTTTCCTTCTATCCTGTGAAATGACACATAATTGTGCAAGCTTTCTATATATTGGATGTCATCCAAATCAATTTTAATGAGTTTGCCCTTTTGCTCGGTTTTGACGAATATATAATCGTTTGGGATTGCCTTTATTTCGGAGTGAATAGATGTCGGGTGTAATTGATCATATACCCGCTGAACTGCCTTTACAAACCGGTTGAATTCAATCGGCTTCATCAAATAATCTATAGCATTAAGGTTGTAGCTCTGCACCGCAAACTCGGAGTAGGCAGTGCAAAACACAATTTTTGTTTCTTTTCCTATAATCTCCATAACTTCAATGCCACTCATTTCGTCCATGTGGATATCAAGGAATACTACATCTACCTTGTGCTTCTTAACCAGCTCAATACCGATTAATGGATTGGTGGCAACGCCCACCAAAGTAATATTTGGTAGTTGCTGTATGTAATTTTCGAGAACATTGATTGCCGATAATTCATCGTCGATAATGATGCATCTCATTGTTAATTGTTATTTATGGTAAGTTCAAAAGTATAGAATTCAAGACTGTTGGTCGCTTTCATCGAATACTTGTCTTTAAAAGCCATGTCAAGCCGCCTCCTTAAATTTGTTAACCCGATATTGTGGCTGGATAATTCAATATTATTTCGCCTCTTTTTATTTTTACAGTAGAAATATATATGATTAGTTGAAAGTATTACTTTTATGATCAGGGGATTTTGGGGATCTTTCAAATCTCCGTATTTAAAAGCGTTTTCTACAACTGTGATTATTGAAAGAGGCGGCAAAGCCTGCCCACGCATCTCACCATCTATAAAGTATTCTATAGATTTAGTGTTGGAAAACCGTATGTTGTTAATGTCTATTAAGGCTTGGAGATGCTCCAATTCTTTTTGTATGGAAACTTTCCCGCTATCAAACTCAATACTTTCTAAAGAATATCGCATCAGTTTTGATAACTTCATTATGTTGTCAGCTAACGGAGGTGAACAAATTAATGCTTGCGAAAAGAGTGCGTTTAGGGTATTGTGCAAAAAGTGCGGGTTGACCTGAGAACGCAGGAAAGAATATTCAAGCCTGGCATTTTGCCGTTCTTTGCTGATTACCCGTTGTACCTGGAAATAAAGAACTGCGTAAATGAGAAATCTTACATAAGCAATAAGTGCACTGACGGTAAAAGAAATAAAATCTACGGGATGAGGATAGATTTGTATACCTATTAAAGGCAATAACATCGTCACATAGTAATAGCCAATAATTGACAGTAATACGAAAGAGATCAGGATAATTAATATTCCAAGGACAACTGTCCCCTTTTTCATGAATCGGTGTAAAAGATAGAGGTTTGAATAAAAAACAAGAGCATACATGATGCTCAGACATAGAACGTCTATAAATTTTGCCGCTGGCGTAGAAATATAATTAACAAGATATAGCAAGATATCATAAGCCAGCCACGCAATAACATGCTGCCGCACCATCTTAGATCTTAGGTTTATTGAAAAAGCCATAAAACACTTTTTTAATCCTACAATGCTTTTCTTAATGGGCATGGTTGATTTACATTAATCGATCTAAAAATAACTTTGGCATACTACCAAGTAGAGCTGGAAGCCAGGTCAGGCCGCGCTAGGTATAATAACATCATTTTTCATAAGGGATGGGATTATTGAATTTCTATAGCTGCCCGGACTTATAGATTGGCAGGTCGCAGCCGCAAGCAAACTGAATATTTCATCGTCAATTGGATAAGTCGTGTAAGTTCTCTTGTTAAACAAGTAGGCATTCTGCTGGATTTTAAAAATACCAAATTTATTGTGATTGATTTTAAACGCCCCTGAATGATCTATTTTTTTTGCTTTGTTAGAGGTGGACGGATCGGAATCGTGCAACTCGTGACAAGGCAAAGACCGGTGGAGGTATAGCCAGGCTTCCCATTGTCCCGGGTAGACGGTTAAATCTGAGCTAAACCTCTCATAGAGGGTCTGCGTTGTATAGTGAGCAAACTGCTCTCTCGTGAGTTTGTTATCCGGAAATACCGGATCGAAAAATTTTAAGCGTAAATCGTCAAGAGATTTCCTGTAAGAAATACCGGTGATGAGAGGAACTCCTGTCATTTGCGCTAAAAATGCGACCCCAACCCTTGCGAGAAGGGGCTGACCCAAAAAGTTGATTTGGCCATCCTGCCCGTACCGCTTGTTGTCCTGCATATTGCCTGCGCCTCTGTATCCATCAAAATAAATAAATAGATTTCTGCCTTGCTTTAGCTCCCTCATCATCTTAAGCGAAAGTACCGGTGATTCCATTTCAATAAACCTAATCGGATCTGAAGAAGCACTTGAACACATCCTCTGATATAAATCCTTGAAAATATTCCCTTCTTTCTGCATTGATTCTTGGGGAATGACTATAGTGTAGGGTATCCTATTTTGCGTCAAAAATAAATTCATCAGTCTATAATTCCCCAAATGGAAGCTGGATAGAATACATGGGGTCTTTCGCATCAATTGCAGAAGTTCCTGTGATAAATTTTCAACGGTAATTGAATGTAGTATGTCCGGTTGTGTCTGCTCAAAATGGGTTAGTTGATTATGTAACATAACTTCCGCATATATTGGTTTATGCAGATCGAAACCCAAATGTGGCAGAAACCGAAACAAGTTGGCACTTACCAGATTAAACCTGTGCGAAGTAATTGTTTCAACGTTATTAGCTTTTTCAGAAATAGCATCAAAAATTCTTCGTCTTGCTATAGATAGATCATTTTGTTTTGGCATAATAATAGATTGATTTTATAAACCTGCAAAAAGCGAGTGTAACCGTTATTGAAATAAGAATCAGCACTAAAAATCTTTCCACAATAAATGTTGCCTTATAAGGATTGTGCAATAGAAAGTGCTGGGAAATAGATCTTACAGATGTGATAATAAAATGACCCAAATAAAGATACAACGCTGCCCAAAATGCGGCATATAGTGCTGCGTAAATTGTTAGAGTAACGGATATCTTGTTTTGGAGAAAATATTTTTTTACTTGTTTCGGCTTTGCAATGAGGTAAACAACAAGTGCGCTTGCCTTTTTCTTAAGGTTCGGAATTCCGCAAAGGTCGCTTACTATCCAGTATCCGTCGTACCTGAGAAATGGTACAAGGCATATTATAATACTGATGCTGTTTATCATAAAAAGCTTTTGGACAATAGCTGGAGAAAGACCGAACCATGTAAGAGTGATTAGCAATAGATTTATTAGCAACTGAAAATAAATACCTCCAATATTTACTATGATTCGTTTTAAGGTATTGAGCTCCCAGATATTCGTAACGTTTGTAAAAAATACCGGAAATATGAAGTAGAACCCAAATCCAATATCTTTGGGACGAACACCATAATTAAAAGCTGCCGCGGCATGTCCCAATTCATGGCAAAATAAAATAAGTAAAAATAATGTATAATATGCTGGTATATGCCCTACAGAGATTTTTCCGAGACTTGATATATGTTGAATCCTGGAATAATAACTGATAGATGTGATTAGCGCAGTTGCAAGCATGATAATGAATACCACGGGTTGATACAGTATTTTCAACGCCTTATACAAAAAAAAACCTTTGTCCCTTTTTACGATGGTAAATATTTTAAAAATGTAGCTGCTTTTGGTGTCTTTAGTTATACCTGACATTATGTATTTAATGCTTTTTTCAACAGCAGCTTGGGTGATACTGATTCCCGGATAGTTGGCTTTCAATTTAGAAAGCACCGAATCAAAGTTATTAGTTTGCTGGTATGTGGCAAGCATATCATAGGCTATTTTGCTGAGTTCAAAATAGTTTCCATGTGCATCGCACAAGAGGTAACGGCAGCCATTCTTTTCTGGAATTATTTTGAGTTCCATACAACGGTTTTATGGGTTTAAAAAGAATAGAGGAATGAATCCTCTATTCTTAGATGTTTTTTATAGATTTAGATTACATGAATAGGCACAGAGCAGGATGGGTCTGATGCACCTGCCATTTCCAGGCGTTCTTCCAGTTGCTCAAGAGTAATGGCTTTGCTAAATGGATCGGTATAGTATTGTTTGTCTGACATGATTATTGATTTGAATAGTTAATTTATATTTTCTACTCTGTTTAAAGGTTTTCGAATGCCCCTTATTCCTTTTGGCCAAAAAAGAATGTTTTTGAAATATTGCCTTAGTGCAAAACGCTTATGCTGTAATTGCAGAACAAACCAAATAATTTAGAAGAAATGTTTAAAATCTATTATCCGTAATGGCGTTTGCTCATGCTGAAATCAGTTTTGCCCATGGTTTTCTTTGCGGCATAGTGCGGTATTTCTATTTCTCCTGCTTAACGAAGAGCAAATGGGCCAGGTTGGGATCTTTTCTAATGCGTTCAATTTCAGTCTCAATGATGTCAGTTACTTCGTTTTTTATCCTAATATGGTTATTCTGAATTTCCAGTTGGGCAACTTCGCTTTTCGGAAGGGATTTGTACTTTGCTACTTCTGCATTTATGGCATCTGGGTTATTGACGATCTCACAATGAAAAGGTTTCAGTTTTATTTTTTGATCCGGATTATCTGCCACAATCCCGCAAAACTCCCCCGAAGAAAGTCCGGCGATCTTTGAAGCTGGTACTGCACTATCTAATTGTGTACTACGGCTGATACTGGTATCATTGCGATTGATGGAGACACTCTCGCGTTCCTGGACGATTTTCCCTATAGCTTCAGAAACAGCTTTTGCAGAGTCTCCAGTAGCTTGACCGCAAATGATATTGCCGGCCAAATTGAAAATCACGTCCGCCTGCTCGCGCCCGTAGGACTTTCTCATCTGGGCTATATTTTGAATTGCCAGAAAAGTGGCCAATTTATATCCACGTGCAATTGCCAAAAAATTTTCGATGCCATTTGCGAATATCGAGCTGGCTTCGTCCACTATTATAGCGGTCTTTTGCTTGCCTTTCTTCGGTAGAATTCTGAACAGCCTATTTAGATACAAGGAGATTACTGCACCATATACCTGGGTTTTCTCTGGGTTATTTGCGAAGCAAACAATCTTCGGATCGTCCGGGTTGTTCACATCGAGAGAAAAATCATTTCCGGACAGCACGTAATATAGTAACGGAGATGAGAGACGGGCTAGCGCGATCTTGGCAGAAGCAACCTGACCTTCCAACTGCTCCATTGCCCTATTCATATAAGCACTTATAAATGGATTGATCAGTACTTCAATTTCTGGTTCAGTAGAAAGTACAGGAAACAGGTCATCGTAGTTTGCCTGCATCAGTTCTATTGCATGGGGAAGGGTACAATATTTTCCATCCTTGTATTTTTTTAGGAACCATATAACCGCAGTAAAAAAGTTTATTGGGGACTCGACAAAGAAGTCCCCGGTTTTCTGGATCCATTGCATGTTCAGCCCGAGAAGAATTGTGCGTGAACTCTCGGTGGCATCAGTTATATCCAGTAGCGTAGACGGCTCCAAAGGATTACAACGGTCCAGTGGGGTATCGAAATTGATAACCTTAAACTTGGGAGGTTTCGGGTATAAATGTTTATACTTGAGCCAGGTATTATAGGCGATGACAGAGAGATCATCATATTTGAAATCGTATAATACAACACAATATTGCTTCTGGATGGATTGCTGAATGATTTCGCGGACGAGGAAGAAAGTTTTGCCCGCTCCGGGCGAACCTACAATGAGCACTAGTCTAAAACAATTAATTAGATTCAGCCACATTGAGCGCACCTTTCCCTTCAGTTTGTATCTTCCCGGCAGGTTAATGCTGTATTCATTGGTCAACAATCTTTCCTCCTGGGGAAAGCTTTCATTGAGCTCGTTAAAAATGTCTTTGTTCAGATTTACCTTAAGCAGTCTGGATAGCCTGGCACCTCCCGCAAGGAAAAGGATAAATCCGGCGGAAGTGAGAAAAATATAAGCAATAGCCAATGGTTCCGGTGGAAGTGAAGTATAGAAAAACAGGTTGGATAGGAAATACAATAAAAGCCCGGAAATAATAAAAGTGATCGCATTGACGAAACGGATCTTTTCATCTTTTTTACCCTTTACTCCAATAAGAGAAAGAATGAGAAGAGAAAGAGAGAATAATTTACTGTAAAGTGGGGAACTGAACAATCCCGATTTGGTCAGGTGTAACAGTATGGTTTTTAAAATACTGAATGTTAAACCCCAGTGGTCGAATGCTAGGTAACAATGGATATAAAAAAATGAAGGATGAGCACAACAATGCTTCCTGCCCGTAGAAAATCTATTATAGACCGTAGCCCTTGTTCGTTTTCTCCCGTACTCATAATTGATGTTTTAAAAAGTGAAGAAATATTTTAATTGCGTCGCCGTCTTTTCTTCTTTCTGGCTTCTCTCAGCAGTTCTAAAGGTTGGGCGCTGGTTCCATAAGTTGGTTCCCATAATGAATGCAAGAGAGATGTAAACTCCTTTTCCAATTTTGGAAGGAGCTCCACCCACTCATCAGTGGTTGGATGAAACTTCCCGGCAGGGAACAGGCGGGTGAATATCAAATCAGCAATAGTATTTGCCTGATGGATGCCTAATCGGTTTGCCCGAAAATAGCCGGTCATTTTTTCATTTGCAGGCAGGAAAGAGGCTGGCTCTGTTGTTACATGACCGATTCTATACCGTATATTTCCGTCGTCTGCATCAAAAGCCTTCACCAATGCACCGGTACGCATCCAGTCGGTCAGTACAGTCTTAAAATCTTTTGAAAAGTCTGTTTCTACAAGCAGCTTGTTTACAAAATTCCGGTTGAAAGCATTCTGTTTCTGGCTGCCGATTTGAAATCGTTCCAAAATGGCTTTGGCTCCATAGCCTTTTGCAATGTCACTTCCATTGAAAAAACAGCAGGTTGTCTTATCTATAAATGTTACACCATAGGTATATCCTTCCTCATTTTTTTTAAAATCAGCAATAATATTTTCGGCTTTTAACAGTTCAAGAAAGGACTGCTTGTCGGATGCACCTGCCAGTGCTTTATCAATCGTCCGCTTTATTCGTTGGCGATAATTCTTGCGGATTTCCTTGTTTTTTTCACACCGCGCTTCGATATTTTTAAGCGTGGGATTTTCGTAAATGGAGCTGGATTTAATGGGGACGCCTACACCCTTACCGGTTTTTCTGTCCAGTAACTGATAGACTAACCCCCCGGCTTCATACATCCGGGAGCCCGGTTCTCCCCGGTTGGCCAGTACATTATATTCTTCCAGGATCTCGCTGTATTCTTTAAAACTGCCATAACGATAATACTTTGCCACCGTTCGGACGATATTGGAAATTTCGTTTTTGGTCGGTCTTTTGCCGTACTCAGCTTTAGATAAGTCGGCGGGTTGCAGACCTGCCGTAATTTTATTTTCTTGTTCTTCTGCTTTAATTAACCCGAATGCTTCCTCAATTTCTTTCCGTGCCTGGTTGGATTTATTCGTTCCTATATTATGAATGTCTATCCGTTCCCCGTCAGGTTGAATGTTTACGGTGGCAATATGAATATGATCATGAGCCGCATCAAAGTGCCGGTAAACAAGGTAGGGCTGATCACCAAAACCAATTTTTTCCATATAGGTTGCAGCAATTTCTTTAAGTGTTTGTTCATTCAACTGCTCATCTGGGTGAAAGTTGAGGGATATATGTATGGCGTTCGTTTTGGCAATCCTATTCCGGGTCGTCAACTCAGTAAAGCGGGCAAGTTTATTTTTAAAAGATAATTCTTCCGATGTACAACCGAACCCGACTGCATCAATACAGGATGCAGTTCTTTCCTTCACTTTATTCTCATTATAGTTCAGGACACCTCTTATGGTTTTTCCGCTTTTTATCCTTGCAACCATTTTTTTGCCAGTTGAGAAATGATGGGAAATAATTTACTGTTCTGTTCTTCTACCTGCCTGAGCTGATCCGAAACTTCTATTCCAAGCAAAAGCGTTTTACTTTTATCTATGGTTTTATGTATCTGTTTTACTGCCTGGTTTACATTTGTCCCAATGGCATTTAATTCCTTTCGGATGTGGGTCAATCCCTCCATAACAACCCCAAGGGATTCGTCCCGCGTGTAAGTAATGACCTGTCGTTCGCAAACAATATCCCTGAGTAGTTCGCTCATATTCTTATAGTGAGACTGCGAAAGAAGTCTGCACAAACGATCATAATGCAGCTGGTTAACCCGCAGCTTTATGTCGTATTTGAGCGCATCTTGTTCCTTCACTTTCTTTCGCATGTGTTATTAGTAACTTTATTATCCTGTCAAAAAAGCCGACACTGGAGGCTTTTTGCTGCGCCGACACTGAAGGCGCAGTTTTATAGTTGTGCACAACTATACATCTTGCTGTTACCGCAGGGTAACGCAGAAATTAGCGCTATAGCTTGTAATAGTACTTTAGCGTTGCATTCTCTGTTACTATGGCAGTAAAACCGGTGCTTATTATTGCTCCTTATTGTCTTTATCTTCTTCGCCGGAGCTGGTTATCTTTGCCCGGCGGATACTCTGCATGAATGATATTTAGCCGGGGCTTTCTTTTTAATTCTTCCGGTTTTAATTCCGGGGTTTGGGTAGGTTTCCAGTCGGGATCAAAGTGGAGATTGACCGGTATGGGCCGCATATCCTCGGAATATATGTTTACTGTTTTTTGCTCAGGATTTGCTTCCAAAAAGATATTTACTCCGTTGGGTAATGTTAAAGGAGTAATATCGCCTCTTGTCAATTGATGAATGATCTGAGGGGATTCGTCCGAAGAAATAGGCAAAGCATGCAGAATAGATTCCAATTGAACCTGGTCAAAACCAGGTATTACTTCTGTCAAGTAACCTCCGTTGGGTCCCTTAGTGGTAAGGTCAAATCGTACCCAGGCTGGCTTGTCATGTGGTAAGGGGTAAACTCTGTTTTGTAAAATTGCCCTTCCGCATAGTAGATTGAAAGCTGCTTTTGTTTCCAGTTCCACCGGGAAATGCTGTTCTTTTTGGGGAAGTGCATTCGAATAATCCCATGCCCTTTGTTCAATAAATGAATCAAAGAATGATGCGTCACTCCAGTATTTAAGCATCAACTTATCTGCGATAAGTGCTCCGTCTGCATCCTCGTTAAGGGTAAGCATCTTACTTACAATGGCTGCTGCGGGAGACAATATTTCTGGTTCTAATTCATCACGCAGTACAAAAAGCTCCCGGTCATTGTGCCAGTTTACTTTCCGCATTTCATCTTCCAATTCCTTTGTGTTGATCCTATTAAAGGTGCCGTGTGTGATATCCGGATAAGGAGTCAGGGTGGCTGTGTAGGTATCAACAGTGTACCAGCCACCAATCTTTGACACCGGAATTTTTTATTCAATATACCCTTCCGGTTCATTCCTGGAGCATTTTAAGGTGAACTCATTGGCGTCTCTGGAAAGAAAGATTTCCAGATTCCGGTAAGGATCCGCACCGGGAAATTCACCGAGGTTAAGGGTAGACAATTTTTCAAGCAGATCATTAAATCTGCCTGATACAATATGATAAGCCAGCGTAGCATTGCATATTCCATGAGGCGTAGGCGTGAAGATTTGACTATTTATATTCCCACCCTCATCGGTATGGCTCACCCGGTAACTTGCTAAACGATAGCCCTGAAATTGCAAATCTTTGGTTAGCGAGAGAGAGAATTGCACTTTCTCCTGTTCCCAAACGATCTCGTGTTCTGCGTTAAACTGTTCAAAACCGTTATCAATATTTTTTCTGATCTCCTGTTCAAAAGAAGGTCCTTGAAATCCAATTGTGGCAAGATAATTTAGTAGCACTTTTGTTTTTTTCTCGTTCATACTATCCGCTTTTTACATGATCATTTACCGCTGTCCCTGGTGAATATTTTTGCACTCTCCATACCATTCTTGCGAATATTTTCTTTTAGCTGGAGCCAGAGCATCATCATGAAGTCTGCCAGTTCCATAACTTCTTCGCGAGATAACTTGTGCGGATTGTGAACCATAGGGGGTTCTTCGTGCGCATCATCTTCCATACTTGCTGAAAGAATATTGGGCATATAGCCTTCGCCGATTTCCAGTGTCCTTCCGATACCTACGCTGTTGCCGAACAGTTTAACCTGCTTGCCTGTGGAAAATAGTAGGGTTCTTCTTTTCATTTCTGCCATGACGATTTGTTTTACTCGTTGAATAATTTATCAAGGTGTATTATTTTACCTTCGTCTGTTTTTTACGAAGGAAAGTGCGAGCCTGGTTCTTTGTTTTACTTCTGGTGAACCTTCCTGCAAGCGCCTATTGAAACTATATACTCTTCTAATATCGCCTAGCTTTTCGCCGGGCGGCTTATCAAAAAAGAAGTATCGTTCTTCAATGAAGAAATACCGGCTTCTACCGCCATTAATGAGACACATTTGCCTACAGCCTTCTAAATCTTTATGGTAGCTTCCTGAAAGATCCGTGCGAAAAGGAACACCGGCAAGGTTCTTTACGCCGGGAATAATCCCTATATATACGATGTTGTCTTTTGATTTTTCTTCCATATAAAATGAGTTTGGCTTATTAAAAATTATCTGACCTTTCTGTTTTGTTTGCTTGCATGAACAGGAACATATCTTGCCGTTTGTTGTCTTTGAAGATGTGTCATCCCCCTAATTAGCAATAATGCCTGGGAAGAATGCGGAATGTCCTGAGTTGCTTGAATAGCAATCTTTCTGTTTATTCCATCGGCAACAAGCTCCAATTCTTGCATGGAAAGCGAATTATTCTGCAGGTCAAATTCATAGTTGAATTTAAAATGCACGATATCCTTCTCATCATTAAAAAATCCTGTAGTGGTAATTTGAAAAGAAACCGGTTCCCCTTCCTGCCAGCTTTGATGCAAAGCGTCAGAGAAACTTCGCCGGAGCTGCGTAAAAAGCCAGCCTTCTTTATCAGGACTTCCGATAGATTTTTCTTCATATCCTTTTTTCTTTAGCAGTTCGATTTGTTCATCCAGTAGATTATAAAGTAGGCTCATTTTTTAGTTTTTTCGGTGAACAGAATTAATAGCTGAAAAAATCTGATATGCCACTTGTGGCACTATCGCATTTCCGAAGGATTTAAGTCCTTCTTTTCTCCATTTAGAAAAGGAGATGTCAACCAATGATCGGGAAACCCCATCATCTCGCCGACAAACAGGGGACTGAGCTGGCCAGTTTTGCCAAGCCGGAATCGGATCAGTCCAGGCAGGTTGTCTATCCTGTCCTGATTGTAAGATCTCGCCTGTGCTCCTTTCCAGTCTCTTGCTGTAGGGGTTGGTAATAATCCGACGCTGGCCAGTTGCTGCAGATTGGGTTGGAATCTTTGACCCGTTCTTGTTGTTATCTTCCCGCCGAGTTGAAATTTTCTTCCACTGTATTGTGCGACCGGAGCGGGCAATAAACCATACCCTGTTGCGCCTGTGGGGTGCACCTGTACTGCAAGCTGGAATAAGAAACGGTTGGATGGAATATCCGATTCGCTCAAAATCCTTGCAGATGGTTTCGACAACAAATTCGTATTCTGTGATGATCTCCTGATTTTCTTTTGTAAGACCGGCTTGCATTGCCATGTTAGGCTGCACACCGGACTGTACCATGCTGAGGATTCCAGCAACGTTTTCGCCAACAACCCAAGCGGGTCTGATTTCGTCGATAATCCGGAGCATATCCGGCCAGAGGTAACGGTCATCTTTACTGCCGCGTCTTTGTCCGGCAATGGAGAATGGCTGACAGGGGAATCCCCCGGAAATAATGTCAATTGTTTCATAATATCTCTTTCCTTTAAATTTTCTAATGTCACTAAACTGTTCTGCAAAAGGGAAGTGTGTTTTTAGCACGTGCCGGCAGAAAGGATCTATTTCTACATTGAAAATATTTTTCCACCCCATCCACCATGCCGCCAGATCAAATCCTCCAATGCCAGAGAACAAACTTCCGTGCCGCATATTTCAATTGTTGTATTCACAGTCTATCGGTTGATGCTCTTGATCAACTTTATCTGTCAGAAAGCCTCACATGATTGCGAACACCCACCTTCTTGAGAATCTAGCCATTCATTGAAAAATGCCAATTGCTTATAATTGTCAATTATTTTACTGTCATCTATCGCTGGATCAAAATCAAACGAAGCATCGTAAATAATATCATCAACACTCATGTGGTCCCTATAGAATCGTAAAGGGATTTTTATTTTTGGGTTGTGCAAACTTGAGGCTGGGATAAAGTTCTCGTATCGCTGTTCCATTGTCTTCCACCATTCCGCCAAATGCGGATGTTCCGACACAATAGTCATTAATTTTCGCAGGCTTTTTTTCCAGCATAAGTCGCAATTTCCCTCATAGCTTTTAAGTTGAAGGTCGAAGTCCTGCTTACTCTAAAAAAGGTTAATGTCGCTCTTAGTAGTGTTAAGCCAGGTAGCCAGCGGATATAGAATTCGCTGCTTTTTCATAGTTTCAATATTTATTCGTTGCTTTTCATCCGCTCTTATACCAATAGCTGTATAGTATCTTTTCCATCCTATGCTTCTTGCATATGCTCTGATAGCACATGCCTTCAGTTCACGGGAGCATTTAGGTGCTCCTATATTGGGGATGCCATGTTTTTTTATAAATGCTTCAAACGGTTCTCCGTTTCTGTTGGCTGAATTAAAGTCAACCAGTCTGGCTGACACTCCTTTTCCTTTCTCGTAGTGCGTGACTGCTTCTATCCAAACTACATCAAAGCCAAACCTTTTATTGCATTCATCCACAAAACGAAGTGTTTCCTCCCTTTCCTTGCCTGTATTTGCAAAAACAACTATCATTTCAAATCTGTCTTTCATGTTTTGTAACAGCCACCAGGTCATAAAGGCACTGGTTCGTCCTCCCGAAAAGGAGATAAGTAATTTGTCTTTCGCCACACCTTCTTTTTAATCACCGTTTACGTACTTGTTTTACTCCTGCTTCCTTCGCTTTTGTTCCTGATGGTTTATATAGCCGCTTTCTTTTCAGTTGCAGCTTCTCATCATTCCTTTCAACCACACCAGGAATATTGGTTTCACTCCATACAACAACGCGGGCCTTTATATCTGCCTGTAAAGGATGGTCCTTCACGTATTCATCAATGTCAAAGTCATTTTCCCTAGCGTAACCGTAAGGATCGAGCTTCCGGGGATTGGGAATTTCAACGATAATCCAATCTTTAGGAATCTCGGTGAGTGTAAAAGGATTGATATCTACGGGCTCATGCTTTTTTGGATCATAAGGAATCCATGACAAATCATCAGATATTTTAAAAGCGTCAAAGGCGGAAAAAGGAATGCCTTTACTCCAGAAGTCATCATGCGGTCGCAGAGTTTCCCTGTGCATATCTACATAAAATGGATGATTTGCAATATCAATGACAGGCTGTTTCCCATTCTTGCGTTCTGTCAATAGTTCATCCTGTGTCTTTATCTTTTTTTTAATATTTCCCATGATTGTTGCATTTGTTAATTGTTAATGCCTTTACTTCGGTGCAAAGAATTCCCATTCACCTCCCGGTGTTCATTTTTGCGGTGATAAAAAGGGGCTGGGAATGCCGCCGGAACTATGTCGTATTATATTTTCCGGACTTGTTGCTTGTCAGGAGAATCGTCAATGCGCGAGGATTGCTTTGTCGGTCTTTTCCGTTCGAGGCGCATTAGTTCTGCTGGAAGATTTGTATTTAAAATAGATTCTCCTTCTTTTAAGCGAGGAATAATCTTTTCGTGGATATTATGCTTAAGCGCTTCCATTCCTTTTAGCGACTTTAATATTTCGGCAATGGGCTTTATGAGTTTCACGCGATAATATTGTTTGTCGGGAATACCATACAGGATGCTGTCTTCCTGGTGTTTTTCTATTCTCTTATTAAACTTTTCACGTTCTTTTTGTGATAAGTGTTTATCGAGTAGGTCGTCGATGTAATTTTCAAGATTCATAGGAACTGCGAGCGGTTTTCCGTCAATCACAGTCTCAGGATATACTGCTGGTGGCAGATTGTTGCAATATTCTTCTGCCTTTCGGATATTAGGAACATCTTCCTGTTTGAATGGCTGGTAATTCGTGCTTCCGCCACGTCCTTCGTTTTTGACAAAGGCAATCCTTTGATTGTCCACATACAGGTTGGCTGTAAAGGCAGTAGTTTCCTCGCTCATATGTTCTGCGACTTTTATATTTCTTAATTCGATCTGCATGGCTGGTATATTTTGATGAACAGGTTGTCGTTGTATTTCAGCGAGGCGGACAAAGAAGTCCTGCAGCGTGGCAGGATGGGAAGCGCCTGCTTCCTGAAACCGTCGGATAAACTCAGCATCCGCTCCCCTGTATGGATCCGGATGATAAACAAGTTGTTTGTCCTTTCCGATTCTTACTTTGTATTCTTCTTTGTCCATTGTTTTTCTTTTAAGAATTAATAGATTGCCTGCGGATGGGTCTTGCTTTCTGAAAAGAGCAAACCCAATTAAACGCAATGGATTTCCAGTTTCTCACTGGTTTATCCGGTGACAATTGCCAGTGGATCGACTGGTAATACAGGTAAAATGCATCTGCATGCTTCACCTGCAATCCAATCCGGAAGAAGTAATGGATTACTTCCAGTTGGGAGGGAATCTTTTTCTTATGCGTAGTATTCATCCGAATTCAGTTTTCATTTCTGAAACTATTGCTACAGGTTAAATCCTACGCAAAAGTGAAAACTGCCGGAAGTAAAATGTGTGAGATATTGGTAGGTGGGAGAAATAATTCTTAGACAGAAGGGTACGCCGCAGTGAAAAAAAACTATTAAACTATTGTTTGAAGCGAATTGATTGAACAAATAGTATGCCTCTTGAAGTTTCTTTGGTTTTGTCAGTCGCCGGTGCCTATTACAGTCAGAGAAATATTTGCTCGTTCTTTTACATATGATTCTACAACCCCTAATAATGTAAGTTGTTCGACCGAAGGATTAGAACATGATAACCCCGGCTGAATAATGAAAATTTCAAATTCTGTAGGAAATTTGCGACGGGCAAGATCTTTTATTAGTACAAGTTTGTCTGCATTGCCATGTTCCAGTCTAGAGCATTCCTTGCCTTTTCTTCGTTTGGTTTGTCTTCGTAACAAATGTCCAAAAAACTCTTTCGAGTCTTTGAATACCCAGTTTACGGATTTCATAGCCTGTCCACATACCTCATACAAATTGTCAATTCGTTGACTGGGTTTATTTCCCTTATCATATTTCAGATGGTATAACTGAATATTTATTATCTCAGTGTCCATTTTAATGGTAATGATATCTGCAATTTCACCACTGTAATCGTCGTCATAGATAATATCAAAATCAGCCGTTTTCAGTTCTTCGATCATTTTGTATTGAATCGAATCGGTTATTTTAGGGTCGATACCCTGCGCTTCTTTACTGGTGTCGACTCCATCCCATTTTCTCCCGACAATTTGCTCTTTCGGATAATGTTTAACGAATTGCTTAAGTTCAATATAGTCGTTTCCACAAACAGAAGATCCGTCTACGAGCCAGAACGTTGGAGGATTGTCATAAAAGAAACGCTCAAGGGGCATTCGTTTTTTTCCGATTTGAACCAAAAACGGTTGGCTGGATGCGCTGGTGACTTCTACTTTAAAATCATTGTAGTCACCTTTGTCAATAAGCGATAACCGAAGATGAACAATTTGCTCAGGTGTCACAAGATCAAAATAAAATTCCGGTTGATCAATTGGTTCCGCCAGTCTCAATTCTGCGTTTGTGATTTCAACATCCTTATCTAAGATGAAAGTTATACGTGTTTCCGGCTCCATATAAACAAATTCATTCCATTCAACTGAAAAGGGGATTGCGACTGGCTTTACAGAAATTGAATTTGGAGTTAATGTTTGTTTTAAAATAGTGTTAGGGTCAATATCGTCGCGAATTATCTTTTTACCTATTGCTTCACACCATTCTGTTAGTTGATGGATGTCTCCATCGGAACGTGACCATATTCTTCCTTTGTACGAACACCCCAAAGACACTTTTACACCTTCTTCATACCCGGTCCCGAAAACAAATGCTTTTTCAGCCTTCTCCGTAGCTGCACGATCAAGCGCTTTTTCAATATCGTATCCTGTTCTCATAGTAAAGGAACTATTCTTTCCTAACCATTCTTTTAGCCCAACGTTTTTTAACTTCACTCGGTTGATTCCATAAAAGGCTTTAAAAACATTTATCTTATCAATTAATTCAGCATCATCTCCTATTAGAGCATGGGCAAGTTCTCGGTATACTCCAGCGTTGTCACTTGCGTTGATAAACAACAAATTGTTTTTTGTTTCCCAATAGACGATATAGAGATTCCAGACTATATCATAAATATCTTTTGAGTACCCCCACTCAATATTTGTTTTTTTACCCGTAATGACTATTAAGGTCTGTTTCTTTCTGTTTATACTATGAAAAAGATAGTCAAGGTTTTCTACGTCAGGTATTCCAGCTTCAAAATTTAATGGTGCCCAACTTGAGGTTCTATTTTTATAAACTACTGCGCTTAGATTTGGTGATAGACTTTGAAAAGGTATTTTACTGTTTTCAATACCATCAAAGCCGTTTAGAAACTCGTTGAAATCAATTTCTTTAGCAATTCGTGTGGTACTTACTCTGGGCAAAATGGAATTCCAATCGGCGCCCAAGGCATAAAATTCTTCTAATTCTTTCGTGACTTCGCTATCTCTAAGATTTACAACGATACTTGCTTCCCCAAGTGTGTCATCCATTTTAGTTCGCGTGAATCTCCCGGCTAATTGAAGTGTGATAGGTAAACTCTTTCTGATATCGTGAAAAGCTGCAATTTTTAGATTTGGCAAATCAAATCCCTCACCAAGCATATCCACGCATACGACAATACGCGATTCTCTAGTTATAATTTTCCGTTTTGATTCAGCTCTTTCTTTTGCTGAAATGCCGGTATGAATTACAACAGGGTTAAACTCGGCATAAGCTTCATAAATTTTAAATACCCTGTCTGCTTTTGCCTGTGTGTTGCACCTCGCCATTAGAATATGGTCATACTTTTCTAAGTCTTTTCTCAATTGCTCGATAGCGGTGGATGCAATTACTTGATCGGCTTTTTCATTTTCCCATTCATTCACTTGAATGAGGTTTATCTTCTTAAAGTAGCCATCCTGCTGTGCTTTCTTTAGCGAGTAGTTAAATATAAAGTCGCCATCAACGCTTTGCCCATCATTTCTAAACGGCGTTGCGGTAAATTGAAGAACTTTGTGCGGACTACATAGGTCTCTGAATGATTGCCAAGACGGAGCTTTAACATGATGTGCTTCATCGATGAATAAATGGGAAATGTTCCGTGCAAGTGCGCCCTGCATACTGGGAGTACCGGAGGAAATCAGATCCATAGTGGTAACAATAACATTGCATTCTTTAATAAAATCCTTTAGTTCCTCAATGGTACTAAAGTTTTCATATAAAATTCCGACGATGGGCTTTAGGGCTTCTTTTTCTACAATCTGAAATTTTTTGTCCTGGAGATATCCTAGTGTAAAGAATTTGCCGGCTATTTGTTCTCTCAATGGATCCGTAGGTACCGTAACCAAAAGCTTTTCACACTTATGAGCGACCAGAACAGACAACATGGTTTCCGTTTTCCCTGTTCCTGTGGGCATAACCACTGTCCCAATACCGTCTCCAATTTTAAAATGCGATAGGATGTTATAGATTGCTGCTATCTGAGGTTTTCGCAGACCCATTATTTCCTGATCAACCCGTTCTTCTTTGAAATGGAACCTATCTTTCCAGCTTTCTATCACAGATTCTGAAGCGAAGTCTTCTGAGCCTGGATACTTTATCCATTGATATTCTGCTTCATTGTTAGCAAGAAGGCTGAGTGTTGGTTTAATGTTACACGCAAGAATGTTAAGGTGATGGAAGATTTTCTTTTCAGATTTATGAATAATGCAAATAATGGAGTTGTCTTCAAGTGTCAGTAAAAGATGTTTATCTTTTAGTTCTGTAGACTTAACGAGTACAATTCTTTCTTCTGATACAAATTGTCTTAGAATATTTTTTCCCAATTTCTTTTCATGGATAATCGCCGGCAGTGAAAATCTTTTCATATAAGCATAGTTCGTTGGTTTGTTTTGGTAATATCAATTTGCGTTTAGGCATCAAACGCCTTAAAGAAATCTGATACCTTCATTCCCATTCCCTCAATGATTCGGAAAAGCGTCGAGACTCTTAGATCACTCCCTGACTCATATTTTGCGAACAGCGATCTGCTGATATCCATTTGAAACGCGAAGTTTTCAGAACTCGTAAACCCCTTTTTTTTTCTGGTCGTTTTTATAGCTACTCCCAGTTTTTGGAGAATTTCTTCCTTTGGAGTAATATTTTCCAAATTGACTTGTTTCTTTGGCTTTTTTAAACGCTTTTCCGCCATATCAAATGTTGCTTTACTTGCAAAATATAAGAAAAATAAAAAAATTATGCCACTATATATAGCATCCTTAAAAATAGAACATTTTTTTGTATATTAGCTAGGTAGCAGTAAGCTAGTTTTCCTATATAGGAATATCTCACGACTGCTGCCAACACTCCCTTTTATTTTTATTGTTTTAATAAGGAAGACATGGAAAATAACAGGGATGAAAAGCAGCGTGTCTTTGATAGAAATGCATTAATGCTTACCGAAGAAGACATTGATACATTGGAGTGCTACAGGCATTTGTTGCCGGAGCAGAAATTAGCGTTAATAACCTTTGTCTACGAAATAAGCCTGGTATTGTATAATTCTTATTCCAAAAACGATGAGCCATCTTGAGTATTTTAAAAAATTTGTTCCGAGAGACACCAAAGAAGTAAAGCCTGAGCTGTTTGTATGGATTTATACTCGGGTAAGTTCGAAAGAACAGTTTGAAAAAAACTCCAGTGTCGATAATCAATTAGCGGCCAACAGAGCTTATGCTAAAAAATTTGATTTCCGTGTCACTGAAGAATTTGGGGGAACATACGAAAGCGCGAAATCAGATTTTACAAGAAAGGAGTTTAAGCGTTTAATATCCAAGGTAGAAGTAAGCCGCAAAAAACCTTATGCTATTTTGGTTTATAAGATGAGTCGCTTTTCTCGTTCCGGAGGTAATGCCATCGGGCTTGTAAATAGATTAGTAGAGGACTTAGGCGTAAACCTTATTGAGGTTTGTAGCGGAATATCCACTACTTCCGAAAGGGGTAAGGCTGCGATATACGAAAGTTTATTTCATGCGTATAAAGAGAACCTGGAGAGGAAGGAGATTATTATTCCCAGCATGAAAGCCTACCTAGAGAAAGGGAATAGGTTAGGAAATTGCCCACACGGATATGACCACTATGGACCCAGAGTAAGAAATGAAAAACATTACTCCCGGTACCAAAAGATTGTGGTGAATAAGGACGGCGCTCTGTTGAAAGAAGCATGGCAATGGAAAGTATCTGGTTTTTACAGCGACGCTCAGATTATAACCAAGCTTGCCGCACGTGGACTGAAAATCCTGCCACAAAAACTTAGTAAGATATGGAGAAACCCATTTTATTGCGGGATCAGCATAAATCGTTTGCTTGGTGAGCCGGTGAAGGGTAACTGGGAACCTCTCGTCAGTGAAAAGGACTTTATAAAAGTTCAACAAATACTTGAAGGAAACTTTTCTGGATATCAGCATAAGAAAAACGAAGATGACCGCCCTTTATCGCGGTTACTAAAATGTAATAATTGTAGTAACTATATGGTAGGATACAAGGTTAATCAAAAAGGTCTTCACTATTACCGCTGTTTGAAATGCAGGGGTGTAAGTTTGAATGCGGACACTACTCCGAAGTCCCTAAAACAAGGTGCCCATCAGTTATTCTTTGAACTTCTGGAAAGATACCAGTGTCCTGATCAGATAAAACCTCTGGTAAAAATGCAGCTTGTTAAAATGTTCAATCACTTTCAAGAGGGCGCCTTCGGCAACGAGCAATCTTTAGAGTCCCGGTTAAGAGATTTTGAAAACAAGAAAAAGGAACTGACAATCCGTCACGGATTGGGGGAGATTGATAGGGATGCTTATCACCTTACCCTAGAGCATATAGTTGACCAAATACAGGTGATTTACGAAGAATTGAATACGGTGCCGACAAAAATATCTAACCTTGAAAAATTGCTTGAAAGTTCACTTAAAAAGTTACAAAACCTTAGTGTTTTATGGGGCTCTAGCGATCTGGAAGGTAAGAGACGAATTCAAAAAATCGTGTTTCCCGCAGGGGTCTTTTACGACTCAAAAAATCGTGAATATCTAACCAAAAAAATCAATGGCTTTGTTCTTGTAACTTACAGTATTTCAAAGAGATATGAATTAAATAAAACTGGGAATTCTCAAATTTTTGATGAAAATTCCCAGATAGTAGCGGGATGGGGAGTTGAACCCCAGACCTCAGGGTTATGAATCCTGCGCTCTAACCGCCTGAGCTACCCCGCCTGTTATTAATTTCTTTCTTTATTGTTGAGCCCCAGTCCGCCGCGGCGGATATGAATCCTGACCTCTAACCGCCTGAGCTACCCCGCCTGTTATTAATTTCTTTCTTTATTGTTGAGCCCCAGTCCGCCGCGGCGGATATGAATCCTGCGCTCTAACCGCCTGAGCTACCCCGCCTGTTATTAATTTCTTTCTTTATTGTTGAGCCCC
>Ga0209941_1000435_pt1 | contig 52828 bp, 47 predicted proteins | sample ThiBiot_300_plan_FD_183945 | JGI IMG/M metagenome (GOLD analysis project Ga0209941, IMG submission 183945) | Wastewater bioreactor microbial communities from Cape Town, South Africa - Thiocy_solids_1 (SPAdes) | ecosystem: Engineered > Bioremediation > Thiocyanate > Unclassified | place: South...
CTGGATTGAAGGAAGAAGTCGAAGAAGCTGCCCTGGGTACCAAACGTCTGTCCCAAACGCAGGTCGGCTTGGTGAAAGTCACCATCGCTGCGATCATGGTTGCGTCCGCCTGTAACAGCGGCGTAATTGGATTGCCCCTGCTTGAGGATGACGTTGACAACGCCAGCAATGGCATCGGATCCATACTTGGCGGCCGCGCCATCGCGCAGCACCTCGATGTGATCGATGGCTGATACGGGTATCAGACTGAGATCCGATGGAACGGAGCCCAGGAAGATCAAAGATACGGCGTTGATGAGCGACGTTTTATGACGGCGGTGCCCGTTGACGAGCACGAGCATCTGATCGGGGTTGAGTCCGCGGAGAGAGCCGGTCGCGATGACACTAGCCGTGCCACCACCGGCCCGAGTCGGGCTGGTAAAAGACGGAATCAGGGTCTTGAGTGCGTTGAGTGCATCCGGCTCGCCCGTCTTCAAGATGTCTGAGGACGTGATCACGTCAATGGGGGCGGGACTATCGGTGGCCGTTCTCACCATTCCCCGTATCCCGGTAACAACCACCCCTTGTAAAGTCTGTGCTTTTGCTGGGGATGTTGAAGGGGGAAAGTTGGATGCCTGTCGTGGTGCTGTTGCCGATTGCTGCACAAGCCCTGCGGGTACTGTGCCGAGACTCCGCTTGAGAGTGTAGGTCTGGCCGTTGACGCGCTCCGACGTGAGCCCTGTGCCATCAAGCACCCTCGCCAATGCCTCTTCGGCGCGGTAGCTGCCAGAGACACCTCGGCTCTGCTTACCAGCAGCCAGGTCCGGGGCGAATACCAGTTGCCGATCGCTTTGCGCACCCCACGCACTAAGCGCAGTAGACAGTGGGCCGGCGGGTATGGCGTATTGATGAACCGATTCAGTCGCCGCAGAAGTTTGCGCCTGCGCCTGCGGATATGCCGCGTACAGCGCCATACAAAGCGCCATGCACAGGGCGTTCCGGACAACTCCTCCACAAGACCGATGACCTGATGTACTCATGTGCCCCTCCCCAAAATTGGCTGGCGCTGCAGAAGCGCCTGTCACGGGAGGTAACACCTGAGCGACGCGCGACCCTACCCCAGCCCGACGGCATGGCTTCAGCGCGACATCAGCACGATTTCGTTCACGTCACGGCGAGCCACACGCAACGGAAGTACGGCGGTAAGAGCGTCAGCGATTTCCGGATTGTTGCCGGTGCGCAAGCTGCCGCCTACGCGCAGGTCAGCCAGCCGCTTATCACCCAGATGCAGCTTGACCGCAGAGTATCGGTTGGCCTCTGCGACGACCTTGGCCAGCGGCCAGTCACTGAAGTCCAACCGCCCATGCATCCAACTGGTGGCGGAAGCCGTGTCAACCGGCTGCACACGCACGCCGGCAACGCTGGCACCGTAGTGAGCCTGCTCCCCCGGTACCAATTGCTTGCTGTCGGTCTTTGTTGCGACTTCGACGCGCCCATGCAACAAGGTGATCAGCGCCGTGCCATCTTCGTCACGAACCAGAAATTGCGTCCCCAGATCGGTGACACGACCGCCGGCGGTAGTAACGATGAAGGGACGCTTGGCATCATGCACGACATCGAACATCGCCTCACCGTACTGCAACCTCACCTCGCGTCTCCCGCGGTCATAGCGCACCTGCATTGCGGTCTGCGTGTTGAGGACGATCCGGGTGCCGTCAGGCAGCTGTTCCGTTCTTTGCTCGCCGACACCGGTGCTGTAGGTCACCGTCGGCGCGTGCATCACCAGGGGCAACAACCGAATGCCACCGAGCACTGCGATCGCAGCCAGGCTCGCCGCTGCAAGCAGCGGCCACCAGTGCTTGCCGGTCGTCCGCCGCCGCCTGGGTGCGGTAGCTTCCATTGCGGCAGCAGTCATCTCGCGCATACGCAAGGAGGTGCGAAGCTGCTTCCACTGTTCCCACTCGCGTTCGATTTCTGCGTAGGCATGCGCATGCGCATCGCTGCGACCGCGCCACGCTTCGAATGCTGCCTCGTCGCTGCAGACCCCGTCGCGGCGCTTGGCGAACCAAGCAGCAGCTTCCTCTTCGATGGCGTCGTGAGCGGGATTCATACCGTGGCCAACACTCAAAGATTGAACTCCCCTACCCGCGTGCGACACTCGGCTATCGCCTTCGCGAGATGCTTCTCGACCATTTTCACAGAGATGCCGCAACGCTGGGCAACTTCGGCATTGCTCAATTCTTCGATGCGGCTGAGTAGGAATACCGTGCGACGCTTGTCCGGCATGCCAGCGACGATCGTTTCCACTGCCTTGAGGTAACGCTGCATCTGCCACTGCCGCTCCACACCGGGGGCGCCGGAGACAACGTCCTGTTCGGTGAAGTCAGTGGGTTGTTCGAGCTGATGTAACGATCGCCAGCGCCAGTGGTTCTTTAGCACGTTGTGCGCAATGGTGAACAACAGGCTGCGTAACGCGCTTGGTGGCTGGTCTTGCCGGTAACGCATCAACCGGCTCCAGGATTCCTGCGCCAGGTCGGCAGCGTCCTGCGACTGTGTCAGACGATGACGAAAGAAATTCAACAGCTCGGCCTGGTTCTCGCGAACGAAGGCGTTGACGTCCGCATCACGCGACGGCGCCAACTCCACTTCCAGCCGATTGGTCCATGACTTCGACACGCTCGCTACCCTCGAGGCGGCCCATCCCAATGTGCCGCCACATCGAAGGTCATGTCAATTGTTTGTTGCGGGAAAGTCCTTGGAAAACACGGATTTGCTTCACTCATGAGCGCGTTTGCGTCGGATGGATCAGTTGTAGAACACGCGAGATCGACCACACCCTACCTTTGTCTCCCTGACTGGCCCGAACAAGCCGATTCATTTGGCGCCGCCGGTGCAAGGGAAGAGCCGCAGCGGCGCGCCATTCCCATAAAACGCAGGTAGGGATGGCACACGATGACCGGCACCGGCGGAATGAATCGCCCTAGCCATCTACTCCTGACGAATCGGAGAAACGCCCCTCTTCCTATCGCCTCGCGTACGGCTACTCCACGCGATAGATGGCCACTTGATGGCTTCCGGCACAATCGCAGCATAGCTGGCTGGAACTGGTGGGCCCGCCAGGACTCGAACCTGGAACCAAGGGATTCGCTTGTACCGGAGGTTTCCCTGCGGAGCGGACTATCTCTTCACCCTTCGCCCGACGCAGCCATGGCGCGTGGACAAGTGGGGTGCGGGACGCTCGAGCCTGTGATCAAGGGCGCTTTAAGCCCTCAGGTAGTCTCTGCACCTTCCGCCGGTGCACCGGCGGCTTGGCTCAGGGTTGCCACCGGCCGCATGCGCGCCGCTGAGGTTTCCCTGAATTCATCCCGATCCCGTCCGCGGATTACGCCGCGGCGGCACCTTTCGATGAGTCCCCTGCTCTAACCATTGAGCTACAGGCCCACACGCTCTGCATGGTAGAGGACTTGCCGGTGGCGTGCCAGCGCAGCACCGCCCGTGGGCACCGGCAGGAGCCCACCAGTGGGCGACGCTCTTGCCGGTGACCTCGCGATGGGCATCAAGCAGGGGCATCGCCCAGAGCGGTCCTGCGCGGGCGCCGTGCAAGTACGAACAACCCCGCGCGGACCGGGGGTTGGGCAGGGTCCGAAGCGTATGGACGCCTATTCGACGTCGAGGAACGAGCGCAGCTGTTCCGAGCGGCTCGGGTGGCGCAGCTTGCGCAGCGCCTTGGCCTCGATCTGGCGGATGCGTTCGCGGGTGACGTCGAACTGCTTGCCGACTTCCTCGAGGGTGTGGTCGGTGTTCATGTCGATACCGAAGCGCATGCGCAGCACCTTGGCCTCGCGCGGGGTCAACCCGGCGAGCACGTCGCGCACGGTTTCCATCAGGCCGGTGTCGGTGGCCGAATCCACCGGGGAGCTGGCGTTGCCGTCCTCGATGAAGTCGCCCAGGTGCGAGTCCTCGTCGTCGCCGATCGGGGTCTCCATGGAGATCGGCTCCTTGGCGATCTTCAGCACCTTGCGGATCTTGTCCTCCGGCATTTCCATGGCCTTGGCCAGCTCTTCGGGCGTGGCCTCGCGGCCGTACTGCTGCAGCATCTGGCGGCTGATCCGGTTCAGCTTGTTGATGGTCTCGATCATGTGCACCGGGATGCGGATGGTGCGCGCCTGGTCGGCGATGGAGCGGGTGATGGCCTGGCGGATCCACCAGGTGGCATAGGTGCTGAACTTGTAGCCGCGGCGGTATTCGAACTTGTCCACCGCCTTCATCAGGCCGATGTTGCCCTCCTGGATGAGGTCCAGGAACTGCAGGCCGCGGTTGGTGTACTTCTTGGCGATGGAGATCACCAGGCGCAGGTTGGCCTCGACCATCTCCTTCTTGGCCCGGCGCGCACGCGCCTCGCCGCTGGCCATGGCGCGGTTGATCTCCTTGATGTCGGTGAGCGGCAGGAACAGCTTGCGCTCGATCGCGGCCAGCTTCTCCTGCTCGGCGTCGATGGCCTCGCGGTGGGCCTTGAGCGCCGGCGTCCACTTCTGGCGCTTGCGCGCGAGCTCGGCGGCCCATTCCGGGTTGCCCTCGTTGCTGGGGAAGCTCTTGATGAACTCGGCCTTGGGCATCTTCACCTGCTTGACGCAGATGTTCATCAGCGCGCGCTCGTGGTGGCGGATGTTGTTGACCACCTCGCGCAGCCGGCGCACGAAGCCGTCGATCAGCGCCGACGGCAGCTTGAGCTTCAGGAACTCCTCGGCCATCTGGTCGCGCAGCTTGACGATCTTCTTGTCGGTGATGCTGGCGGCCTTGGGCGCGGCCTTCTGGAACTTGGCGTAGTAGTCGCGCAAGAGCTCCATGCGGCGCTTGACTTCCTCCGGATCCGGACCGGACGAGACGGCCTCTTCGTCCTCGGCGCTGTCGTCCTCTTCGCCTTCGTCCTCGTCCCCATCCTCGTCGTCGGCTTCCGCCTCGGGACGCAACGCCGCTATCGCTTCCTTTTCCTTGCGCGCGATCTCGGCTTCCTTGCGGGCCAGGTCGGCGGCCTCTTCCAGGTCGAGGAAGCCGGCCAGGATCTCGCTCAGGCGACGCTTGCCGTCCAGGTGCTGGTCGTATTCCTCGAGCAGCAGCTCGATGGTCAGCGGGAAGCTCGCCAGCGCGGTCTGCACCTGGCTCAGGCCCTCCTCGATGCGCTTGGCGATGACGATCTCGCCCTCACGCGTGAGCAGCTCGACGGTGCCCATCTCGCGCATGTACATGCGCACGGGGTCCGTGGTGCGCCCGACCTCGGCGTCCACGGCCGAGAGCAGCGCGACGGCTTCTTCGGCGGCGGCATCGTCGTCGCCGGCACCGGCACCGTCGGCCAGGGTGTCGGCGTCAGGCGCGGCGTCCTGCACCTCGATGCCGACGCCCTTGAGCACGGCCATGATGTCTTCGATCTGCTCGGGATCGACGACGTCCTCAGGCAAGTGGTCGTTGATCTCGGCGTAGGTGAGGTAACCCTGCTCCAGACCTTTGGCGATCAGCGCCTTGATCTCGGACTGTTGCTCGTTTGGGGCTCTGCTATTCATCAACCGATCACCACAGGGTGCAAGAACCGGACAGTGTAGCTGAAGTGGAGCCACGCCGGCCGGATTTCAAGAAAAAAAGCCACGCCGGAAACATACCTAAACGTATGCCGGGCGCGGGATTCGCGGCCTGGGGCCAGGCCGGCCCCCACGCCTGTCGGCAAGCGCTCATTTCACCTCCAGGCGGAAGGTGACCGGCCCGTCGTTCACCAGGTGCACCACCATATGGGTGCCGAAGCGCCCGGTTTCCACCGGCGTGTATTCGGCGCGCGCCAAAGCGAGCAGGCGCTCGAACCAGGTACGCGCATGTTCCGGGCTGGCGGCCGAGGTGAAGCTTGGGCGCAGGCCCGACCGGGTATCGGCGGCCAGGGTGAACTGGCTGACCAGCAGCAGCCCGCCGGCGACATCCTTGAGCGACAGGTTCATGCGGCCTTCCGCATCCGCAAACACGCGGTAGGCAAGCAGCTTCTGCAGCATGCGGGCGGTCTGCAACTCGCCGTCGCCGGGCTCCACCGCCACCAGGGCCAGCAGGCCGGTGCCGATGGCGCCAACGATGGCGCCGTCGACCTCGACGCGGGCGGACGAGACGCGTTGGATCAGGGCAATCATGCATGGGCCACGATCAGGAAGCGCAAAGCTTAAGCCGGGAACCAAGATCAAGGAAAGCGCTGCCACCAGGCTTGAACGGCGCGCGCCCGGCGCAGGCCACTCATTTACACTTCCAGGAAGACCCCGCCAAACCCATCCCCCGCCATTCCCGCGCAAGCCGGAATCCAGTGCCCTGATCGCATGCCGAAATGCGCAGGCGCCGGCTCCTGGATATCGCTACGCGATCCCGGGAGGACGATCAAGAGCACAAGGTTCCCCGGCCATGCGCGCTGACATTTTTCTCTTCTACTGGTCGATGCGCCTGCTTTCCTGGCTGCCGTTGCGCGTGCTGCAAGCCATGGGCGCCGGCATGGGCATGCTGCTGCTGTGGCGCCAGTCGGCGTCCGCGCGGCACATGGCCGCCAACCTGCACATCGTGCGGCCGGATGACTCCGCCGCAGAACACCAGCACCTGCTGCAGGCGGTGGCCAGGGAGAGCGGCAAATCGGCCTGGGAGATCATCAAGATCTGGGGCGGCGGAGCCGAGCGCGCGCTCCACCTGGTGCGGGAAGTCCGGGGCGAGGCACTGCTCGACGCGGCCCTGGCCAAGGGCAGCGGCGTGATCATCGCCGCGCCGCATCTCGGCTGCTGGGAAGTGCTCAACTACTGGCTGTGCCGCAAGACACCGATGGCCATCCTGTACCGGCCGCCGCGCATCGCCGCACTCGAGGCCCTGCTGCGCAAGGTACGGGGGGCGCTGGCCCCCGCACAGGTGCGTGCCGACGGCGCCGGCGTACGCCAGCTGTACAAGCGCCTGGGCCAGGGCGGCACGGTGGGCATCCTCCCGGACCAGAAGCCGCGCGAGGGCGAAGGCCGGTTTGCGCCATTCTTCGGCCGCGAGGCGCTCACCATGGTGTTGCTGCCGCGCCTGGCCGCGCGCACCGGCGCGACCGTGCTGTATGCGTTTGCCGAGCGCCTGCCGCGCGGCGCCGGCTATCGCGTCCACGTGCTGCCGGCGCCGGACGGCATCGCCGATGCCGACCTGGATCTTGCCTGCACGGCGCTCAACCGCGGCGTGCAGGATTGCGTCGAAATCGCCTTCACCCAATACCAGTGGCAGTACAAGCGCTATTCGGCCCCGGGCCGGCCCAGCCCCTACGACACTCCAAAACCGGAATAAAGCCAACGCCGGGGTCAGTGGCCGGCCCGCTCCAGGCGGCGCAGGAAGACCGCCATTTCCCTTTGCGCCTGGCGGTCGCCGCGACGGTCGGCCGCTGCCACGCCCTGGCGCCAAGCCTCGGCGGCATCGGCCTGCCGGCCGGCGGCCAGGCAGGCGCGGCCAAGTTGCTTCCACGCGGCGGAGTACAGCGGATCGAACGCCAGCGCGCGACGCAGCTCGTCGATGGCCGCCGGCAGGTCCCCGGCGTCGCGCAGCGCTTCGCCCAGGGCAAAGCGCAACAGCGCGCCATCGCGCGGCCCGTCGCACTGGCGGCGCAAACTGTCGATCGACGGCGGGCTCATTGCTGCGCGCGACTGGCGGGCGCGCCGGTGTAGATGATGGTCGGCTGTCGCGGTTCGTCCGGCGCACGCCCGGCGTGCAGGTCGGCCAGCGCCTGTGCCTCCCACACCACGATCCAGCCCGAGCGGAACGGTTGGACCAGCCGCGCATAGCGCAGGTCGTTTGCGTTCAGGCGGTCCGGGTGGGTGATGACCAACGCGTCCGCATGCTGGTGGGCAAAGTCCTGCAAGGCCTGGCCTGCGACCAGCTCGCGCACCGGATGAACGAGCCGGGCGGCGAAATTGAACTGTCCCTCGTAGTTCCCCAGATAGGCCACGACCAGGCCATGGCGGTCCGCCTCGTGCACCATGTGCGACGTCGGCGCCAGGTCGTAGCGCGGCCACACGGTAAGGGTGAACAGCGTGTTCAAGGCCAAAGCCCCGACCAGGCCGGCAACCGCCAGCCGACGCATTTCGCCGCGGCCACGCAACAGCAGCAGGATGCCGAGCAACAGGAACACCATGCCGAAATTGCGGCTGTAGGGCGCAACGGCCTCGAGCCATTCGCCATGCACGCGATGGGCGGATGCAAGCCACGGCAACACGAACAGGAACAGTCCGAAGCCTATGCCGCCGACCCCGAGCGGCCAGGTCCCCAACCAGGCGTTGCCGGCCAGCGCCGGGTGCCGCTCGCGCAGCACCGCTACGGCCCCGGCCAGGAGCAATACCATGCCGCCAAGTTCCGGCAACGGGTAATACAGCTGCTTGCCGCTGATGAGCGAGAACGTCAGCAGCACCGGGACCACCCAGCACAGCGCAAAGCGCAGGCCCGACTCCAGCGGACGTCGCAGTGCCGCCAGTGCCACCCACGCGCGCGGCCAGCCGCTGAACGGAAACAGCAGAACGGGCAGTGCCAGCAGGTACCAATACCAGGGTCGGGCATGCACAAACGCGGTCACCACGCGGCCCGCGGTCTGGGTGAAGAACAGGCGATGGCGATACGCCTCGCCGCCGCTCCAGCCCGCCGGCAACGCCCAGGCCAGCAGGATCGCGAATCCCAGCAGCAGGGCCAGCACGCCGCGCCCATACCAACGCAGCCGATGCCCACGCGCCCAATCGTTCCACAGGGGACCGAGCAGCCAGGGGAACGCCACGTGCAGCAGCATCACCGGGCCCTTGGTCAGCAGGCCCAAGCCGACGCACAGGCCAAACAGCCACCAGCGCGGCTCGACCCGATCGACCCTGGGCACCAGGCACAGCAGGGCCGCGAGCGTGCACACCGCCAGCAGCACGTCGTACATGATCTGCAGGCCAAACAGGAACGCGAAGCCCAGCGCCAGCAGCATCCACGGGCCGGCCCGCGCCACCCAGGGCCGCGTGGGAAACAGGCGCCGCGCCAACACCATCAGCAGCACCAGTTCGGCGGCGCCAAACAGCACCTCGAGGACACGCGGCCAGATGTCGCTGACGCCGAACACGAACCAGCCCGCATGGATCAGCCAGAACAGCAACGGCGCCTTTTCGCTGTAGGGGTCGCCGTTGATGTGCGGTACCAGCCAGTGGCCATGCGCCCACATCTCCCAGGCCACAGCCAGCGTGCGGGTCGAATACAGCGGCATCGGCCCATGTGAGAAGATCGCGACGAGCGCCACACCCATCCAGAGTGGCAGCCACGGCCAGACCGAGCGCAGGTGTTGGTAGCGGCTATAGGGGCTGATCGGCAAGCGTGGGCTCCCACGGGTGTTGGCGACGAACTAGCGTAGCTGAATACGGACTGCCCACGCGGCTGGTGGCATAGGTGCAACGGCCAAACCACTCGCCCGCGGACAGGTCTACGCGGGAGCCCGCCTGGCCGACTTCCGTCTCCTGCGCCCTACACCGGTCCCCAGTAGCGGATGCGGTGGCGGATCTTGAACTTGCGCCAGAGGTTCCACGGCTTGCGCCGGCGATTCCTGGCGCCGGCGGCAATGAAGCTGTCGATGGCCTGGAGCACGCGTTCGCTGGCGCGTCCGTCACGCCACGGATGGATCATATCGCCGTAGGCGTGAATGGCCTCAAGCAACTCCGGCGGACGCTGCAATGCGCGTTCGATGGCGCCCTCGAACTGCCCTGGCTCCTGGATGTCGATCAGCTGCGGGCCCGGGCGGCGGTTGCGGAACGTCACCACCGGCTTGCCGGTCAGCAGGAACTCGTTCAAGGCCGACGAGGTGTCCGAGCACATCATGTCGACCTGCCCGAACAGGTCCAGGATGTTGTCGTCGTGCGCAAAGCGCAGGTACTCGTTCTGCAGCGCCTCGTAGCGTGCGCGCGTGTCCGCGGCCATCTTGGGGTGGAAGGTGACGATCCAGCGCCAGCGGCCCTCCCGGGACAGGCGCTTCACCTCGTCGTACAAGATCTCCGCCGCGCTCCATGCCGGCGAGAACGTCGAGTGGTACAGGATCACCGGCGGCTCGCGCACCGGCGGCAGCGGTCCGGCAATGCCGCGCAGGAACGGATCGAGCTTGGGCCAGCCGGTCTCGATCACCGAAAAATGCCCGAGCCGGTCGGCCAGCGCCTGGAACTGCACGGTGTCGCGCGGCCCGGTGGTGCAATACAGGTCGAAGAAGCCGCGGATATAGATGTGCCGCGGTTTGCCCGCATCAAAGCCGTGGAACGTCTCGACCTTCACCCCGGGAAAGAAATGCGGCACCGCATTGCTCGGCGTGATGACGGCGCGCGCATCCCACGCGCGGACTTCGCTCACGCTGAGCAGACGTTCGCCCGCCACCAGGTCCTCGGCACCCGGCCCGTCGAAAAACCACGCCGCCTCGTCGCCGCGCGCGCGAATGGCCTCCTGCACCGGGCGCAGGATAGCGAGCGCGTAGCGCTCGGAACCGTACAGCAGATACCGCTGCGCTCGGTCCACCGGCGTCATCGCCAAGCCGTCGGGCACGATGGCGCCCGTCCGGCGTGCCGCAGGCCAGCGCAGCGCCCGTATGCATCAAGCGGAGGATGCCACGCGTTGCGTGGCGCTCGTTCAAGGTTCAATCGCATGCTGTTCCAGCGCACGCGCGGCGGCGCCGACCGAATCGGGGTTGTGCACCATCTCGTAATAGCGCAGGCGCTTGTACAGCGCGTAGTTGGCAGCCGTCCACGCAATGATGAATCCACGCCAGCCATCCAGCCACGCGAGGCGCACAAGGTAGTCCTTCAGGAACGCCAGGACAAACACCCACGGCGCCTGCCACATGCGCACGCCCCTGTGCCGGTCGCGCCAGTCCAGGCACTTCAGCTCGGCGTAGCGCAGCACCTTGAGCTGCTTGTGCACCAGGGTCGGATTGTTGGCGTGCTCGAACGGCTGCCGCAGCGTCGGCGCCGCGCCGGCAAAGACCAGGGTCTCGTGAACCCTTGCGTCGCTCCAGCGTGCCCGTCCGCGGTGGTACAGGCGGGCCAGCTTTTCGCCCACCGCCGGGCGATACCAGCGCATGGGGGCGCCCATGTAGATGGTGCGCCGGCGCAGGTAGGCCGCGGCGGCGGCGCTGTCCATCAACGTGGGCAGGCGTGCCTCGAGCTCGGCAACCAGGCCGGCGCTCAGATACTCGTCTGCATCGAGGGCCAGGATCCAGTCATGCGTGCACTGCGCACTGGCGAAGTTGCGCTGCGCACCAAAGCCCGGCCATGGGTTGTACACCACGCGCGCGCCGTGGGCCTGGGCAATGGCCACCGTGTCGTCCTCACTGCCGCTGTCGACCACCAGCTTCTCGGCGGCAAACGGCACGCTGTCCAGGCAGCGGGCGATGGTCGGTGCTTCATTGCGGGTGATTACGACCAGGCTCAACGGCAGTGTGCGCATGCGCCAAATTCTAGCCGATTGGGCCGGCACGCCCAGAGCCGTCCCCGGTCGCCACCCCTGTCTCAATGTGCGGTCGCAACACGCCAAAACGTGGGGAACTGGGTATAGTAAGCGACAGATGTGAACGGTAAGTGCATACCTCGTCACGAAAACCATGCGCCCTGCATGGCAAGGCTCCTTTGGGGAAATGACGTGCACGCAGTTCAGGTGATGGTCACGTTGCCGACAGTGCCACATGGGCACGGTACGCGCCGTTGGAAGCCGACTGGCCGCGCGGGGATCGCATGATGTTGTTCGAGCCCGGCCTTACGTCGCGCAGCATGCGCATCAGCGTCGCGGTCATCACCTACAACTGGCCACAGGCACTGGAACTGGTGCTGCGTGCGCTTGCCGCACAAACCGAATTGCCGCTTGAGGTCATCGTCACCGACGATGGCTCGCAGGCCGCCACGCGCGATTGCCTTCTGCGCCTGGCGCCGGATTACCCGACCCGCCTGGTGCACCTGTGGCAGCCCGACCGGGGAGCGCGCATGAGCCGCGCGCGCAATCGCGCGATTGCCGCGGCGCAAGGCGACTACGTGATCCTGCTGGACGGTGACATGGTGGTCGAACGCCACTTCATCGCCGACCACCGCAGCTTCGCGCGCCGTGGCTGCTTCGTGCAGGGCTCGCGGGTGCTGAGCGATGCCACGCTCACCGCGCAGATGCTGGTGCAGGGACGCTCGCCCTCGATGCCGCACTTCTTCTCGCACGGCATCGAACGTCGCCGCCATACCCTGCGCCTGCCAACGCTGGCCTACTGGAGCACGCGTCCGGGCATGCGCCAGGGTGGCATCAAGAGCTGCAACATGGCGTTCTGGCGCGACGACCTGCTGCGCGTCAACGGCTTCAACGAAGCCATGACCGGATGGGGTCGCGAGGACACGGAGCTTGCCGTGCGGGCATTCCATATCGGGCTGCTGCGCCGGGACGTGCGCTTCAGCGCGCTTGCCACCCACCTGTACCATCCCACGCGCAAGCACGGCGGCCCGAGCAATCCCAACGACCACATCCTGCAGGCCACACGTGACCAGGGGCTGCTGCGCTGCCGCGACGGTGTGGAGCAGCACCTGGCCGAATTCGCCAGCCCGCCGCTGGACCTGCGCGCCCTGGGCGTGATGCCGCGCCCGCTTGCCCGGCCGTTGCCGGCGACCCCAGGCTGGAACGTGGCCGCAACGCAAGCTGCGGCGCTGGTCCACCAGCGCGTGGCCTCAGTCGGCAGCGAGCATCACTGAACGCTGGCGCCCGATCAACAGCGCCATGCCGAGCACCACGAAAAAATAGAACGACAACGGCATGACCCGATAGAACACGCTGTCGGTCAGCGCGCACAGCATGTACAGGATCACCACCGCCACGCCGGCGCAGGCCGGCACGTGCACGGCCGCGTCACTGTCGTCGACGCCACGCACAAAGTAGCCCAGCGGCAGCAGGAAGGTCGCCAGCAACACCAACAGGCCAGGCACCCCGACGCTGGCGGCCGCTTCCAGGTACTCGTTGTGCGGCTGGTTGTAGCGCCCGATGGCCGGACTGCTGCGCCCGGCCGCAATCTCCCCTTCGACATACCGATGGAAGTTGCCGGTGCCGATGCCGACCCATGGATGCTCGCGCAGGGCACGGCCCGCCGCACGCCACATGTCGAGGCGCTCGTGGACCGCACTGTGCACGTGCTGGCGCTCACCATAGGTGGCCACGGCCGGGGCAATCGAGGCGAAGCGTTCGGACAGCTCGTCATGCGTGGCATAGGTCGCCACGGTCGCTCCCACGACCATGCCAGCCAGCACCAGCACCGCCAGACGCCAACGCCCGGTGCGCCGCGCACGCCAGAAGAGCAGAAACACCAGCGCCGGGACATAGGCCAGCAACGGTCCGCGGCTCTGGGTCAGCAGGGCGCCGTACACGGACAAGCCTACCGCTGCCAGCAGCAGCACCCGTTCGGGTCTGCCGGTCCGCGCGCCCAGCAGACGCGACAGGGCGAGCAGCGACAGGCCCAGCAGCACGGTGGCAAATTCAATCGAAGCCGAAGGCCCGCCGTTCAACCCATACGCCCGATCGATGCCTTGCGCATAGTGCTGATCCAGGCACACCACACCCAGCACCACCGCACACGCGCCAAAACCGCCCCACAACAGCGGCAGATTCAAGACGCGGGTAAAAGCCGCCGCAATCAAGAGATACAACAGGACGTGGGCCGCGCGATCCACTGGCCGCCAGCCCAGCCGATGCCACAGCACGTTGCCCACGATGCAGGCAAAGAACAGCAGCGCCGCAAGCACGACGGGCCAGGCCTGCCGGTAGCTGCGCCGCGTCGCCACACTGCTGGCGATAAACCAGATTCCCGCGCCGAGCAGTACGACCGGGACGAGGACCTTGAGGCGATGGTCGACCGACACCGTCAATGGGATGACCGCCAGCAACGCCGAGAGTGCCACGGGTTGCCACGACTTCAATACGGCTTGCACAGTGGGCCTTGGACAGTGGGGTAAGCCGGTGGCAGCGTCTTGGCGCCGCCCCGGGCCGGGATCGATACGCCGCGCGCTCGTGAAGTCTAAGGATACCCGCCTCCATCCAGGATGAACGGCATGCTCAGCCTTCGTCGTCGACCCGTGCCGGCGCGCTCACCCTTGGAATGCAGCCGGGTGTCGCAGCCGGCAACTGGAACATCCACCAGTCACGACGATTGGCGTGACCGATGAAATGCGCCTGCCGGCGGTCAACACACGTGCCCATGGCCGCAGCACGGATGAACACCCACCGCTGCGCCGGATCGGCCGCGAGCCATTGCACCGCCCGTGCATATTGCTCGGGCCACGGCTGCAGGAAGCCGAATTCCGCTCTCGGACCCTCCAGCATCAGCAGGTTCTGCTCCTTCCAGGCGACCAGGCCGATCGTTGCGTCCGGCCCGGCCAGTGCCCGCGCCTCACCCATCACCGCACCCGCCGAGCGCCCGGCGTTCAACAGCGGATAGCCCCACAACCCGTACAACGACCACAGCGCAGCGGCAAACAACAGCCAGCCCAGCGCGGCATGGCGAATCCGCGTCGCGGCCACGATCGCCAGGCCGAGCAGGCCGATTGCCAGGAACAGCCACCAGATACGCGGATCAAGTGTCTCGCCAATGCGCACGGCCCAGCGCGGGTCGCGCGTCAGGGCCAGCAGCGCCGCCAGGGTGAGGATGCCGGCGAGCAGCAGGCTCAGCGCGAAGATCACACGCCGTACGCCCAGCCGACGCAGCAAGCCGGGCAGGAGCGGCGCCAGCGCCAGGGCCGCCATTGGCAGGGCCGGCAGGATATACACATCGCGCTTGCCCGGGCTGAGCGAGAAGAACACCAGCAGCAGGACGACCCAGCCCAGCAGCAGCCACTGGCGTCCGTCGCCCCGGCGCAGCCGCCTCCACCAGGCCGGCAGGGCCCAGGGCAGCAGCAGCGACAGCGGCAGCCAGTCCACGGCGATGATGCCCAGAAAATACAACGGCGAGTGCAGGTGTCCGCTGGGCGCGGCGTAGCGCTGCACGGTCTGCCCGAACAGGATCTCGCGCACGTAGGCGGCGTGCTGCGGATCACCGTCGACCCGCGCAACCAGCAGCATCGGCAACAGCCAGGCCAGTACCGGCACGAGAAAGGCGGCCAGCCCCACGGCCCAGCGCCAGCCGCCGGACAGCGGCGCCAAGTGCGTGGCACCACGCCAGCGGGCGAGCGCGTAGGGCACCAGCATCAGCAGCGCGAGCACGCCCACGCCCTTGGTGATCACGCCGAGCCCGGCCGCAAGACAGCCCACGGCAAACCAGCGCCACGCAGGGCCCAGCAGCAAGTGACGCAGGATCCCGTAATTGGCCAGGGTCATCCAGCCGACCAGCAACGGGTCGATCTGCGCATTGCGCATCTGGTAGGTGAAATGGATGGTCAGCAGCAGGGCCGCCGTGGCCAGCAGGGCGCTGCGATGGTTCCACAACCGACGTCCCAGGTCGTAGACCAGGGCCAGCGTGCCCAGCGCCGCGAGCAGCGAGGGCAGCAGGAAGGCCACACGCCACTCCCGGGTGAGGAGGTAGCCCCCGGCCTGCAGCCACATGAACAGCGGCGGCTTGTCGGCGTACAGCTCGTTGCCGCGATGCGGGAACAACCAGTACCCGTGCTCCACCATGGCCCGCGCCACCAGCGCAAAGCGCGGTTCGTCCGAAGGCCAGGGATCGCGCAGGCCCATGCCCAGCCCAAGCAGCAACAGGGCAAACACGCCGAGCAGCAGCACTTCCAGGCGCGCGCTGGACAGCCACAACGGCCGGGCCGCCGACCAGGACCGGAGGGTCTTCACGCAAGCTGCTTCCAGTGGCCGGACATCGCTGCAGCATAGCTGGCGCGGTGCCGCCGCGTCCGCATACGCCGTACGCCAGCGTCCACAGCACGCCAGTCCGGATTTGCCGCCGATGCCGGTCGCCGGTAGCCTGAGCGTTTCGCCTACGCATGCGGAGTTTTTCGTGGCCCAGAAATCACTCGTCAGGCTGATTGCCAACGTGCTCATGGTCGTCGGCGGTATTGCCGCGGTACCGGCGGCGACTGCCGCCACGCCGGCGCAGGAAATCCCGGACATTCCCTACACCCGGTTCAAGCTGCCGAACGGCCTGACCGTGGTGGTGCATGAGGACCACAAGGCACCGGTAGTGGCGGTGAGCATCTGGTACCACATCGGCTCGGCCGACGAGCCGAAGGGCAAGACCGGCTTCGCCCACCTGTTCGAGCACCTGATGTTCTCCGGCTCGGAAAACCACAAGGGCACGTTCTTCGAGCCGTTCGAGAAGGCCGGCGCCACCGATATGAACGGCACCACCTGGTTCGACCGCACCAATTATTTCGAGACCGTGCCGACCACCGCGCTGGACATGGCGCTATGGATGGAGTCCGACCGCATGGGCCACCTGCTGGGCGCCATCGGCCAGGAGGAACTCGACACCCAGCGCGGCGTGGTCCAGAACGAGAAGCGCCAGGGCGAGAACCGCCCCTACGGCCGCACCGACCAGAACATCCTGTCGCACACCTACCCGGCCAACCACCCCTACCAGCACGACACCATCGGTTCAATGGACGACTTGAACGCGGCCTCGCTGGACGACGTACGGGACTGGTTCAACGCCAACTACGGCGCCGCCAACACCACCCTGGTGCTGGCCGGCGACATCACCGTGGCGCAGGCGCGGGAAAAGGCGGCGCAGTATTTCGGCGACATCCCCTCCGGGCCGCCGGTACCGCGCCAGCAGGCCTGGATCACGCCGCTGGCCCGGCCGACCGCCGGCATCCAGCACGACCATGTGGCGCAGCCGCGCATCATCCGCACCTGGGTAGTGCCGCAGCTCGGCAGCGACGACGCGATCCAGCTAGATCTCGCCGCCAGCGTGCTCGGCGACGGCAAGACCTCCCGCCTGTATCAGCGCCTGGTGTACCAGGACAAGCTGGCCGACGACGTCAGCGCCGACTTGCACGCCTTCGCGCTGGCCAGCCAGTTCCAGATCCAGGCCGACGTGAAGGACGGCATCGATCCGGCCGCGGTCAAGGCGGCGATCGACGACGAGCTGCGCAAGTTCCTCGCCGACGGCCCGACCCAGGACGAGCTGGACCGCGCGCGCATGGACAACCGCGCGCAGTTCATCCGCGGCCTGGAAAAAGTCGGCGGCTTCGGCGGCAAGGCGGTCATCCTGGCCGAAGGCCAGGTCTACCGCGATGACCCGGGCGCCTACCGCAAGGATCTCGAGCGCAGCGCCGCGGCCACGATCGCGAGCGTCCGGGACACCGCCCACACCTGGCTGCGCATGGGCGACTACGCGCTCACCGTGCTGCCGGCCGGTGACGATTTCGACCCGGAGGCGGAAGACGCCGCCGTGGTCCCGCTCGGCAAGTCTGGCGGCCGTCCCCCGGCGAAGCTGCCGGCGGAGCAGGATCACCGCACCACGCCGAGCACGCTCGACCGCAGCCTGGGCGTGCCCGCCGTCGATACGTTCCCGGCCTTGAGCTTCCCCGACCTGCAGCGCGGCAAGCTGGCCAACGGCATCGAGGTGATCCTGGCCGAGCGCCACACCATCCCGGTCACCCAGGTGCAACTGCTGTTCGACGCCGGCTACGCCGCCGACCAGGGCCACAAGCTCGGTACCGCCAGCTTCGCCTCGGCGCTGATGAACGAGAGCACGGCCAGCCTGGATTCGGTGGAACTCGACGAGCGCAAGCAGCGCCTGGGCGCCGCCACCCACGTGGGCTGCGGCCTGGATGCCTGCTCGGCCTCGCTGAGCGCGCTGAACGAGCAGCTCGCGCCCTCGCTGGCGCTGTTTGCCGACATCGTGCGCAACCCGGCCTTCAAGGCCGCGGACATCGCGCGCGTGCGCGGCCAGTGGCTGGCCGGCATCGCCCAGGAAAAGACCCAGCCCACCGGCATGGCGCTGCGCACCTTGCCGCCCCTGCTGTACGGCACGCAGCACGCCTATGGCATCCCGTTCAGCGGTTCGGGCACCGAGGCCGGGATCCTGGCGCTGGATGCCGATGACCTGCGCGGCTTCCATCGCGACTGGCTGCGTCCGGACAACGTGCGCATCCTGGTGGCCGGGGACACCACCCTGGCGCAGATCATCCCGCAGCTCGACGCCGTGTTCGGCAACTGGCAGGCATCGGCCAGCCCGATCCCGGCCAAGAACATCGCCACGGTCGACGCGCAGCCCAAGCCCCGCGTGTTCCTGATCAACCGCGACGACGCCCCGCAGTCGCTGATCCTGGCCGGCCTGCTGGCGCCGTCCACGCGCGCGGAAAACAATCTGGCCATCCAGGCGGCCAACGGCGCCTTCGGTGGCACCTTCACCTCGCGCCTGAACATGAACCTGCGCGAGGACAAGCGCTGGGCCTATGGTGCACAGAGCCTGCTGATCGACGCGCAGGGCCAGCGCCCCCTGCTGTTCTTCGCGCCGGTGCAGACCGACAAGACCGCCGAGTCGGTGCTGGAAGTGCTGAAGGAAGCGCGCGCGGTGGTGGGCGAGCGGCCGCTGACCGCCGCGGAAGTCGCCAAGGTCAACGACCAGCGCATCCGTGCCCTGCCCGGCAGCTACGAGACTACCGGCGCGGTCCTGCGCGCGGTCAGCGGCATCGTGCAGTACGAGCGTCCGGACGACTACGTGCAGACCTTGCAGGCACGCCTGCAGGCGGTGACCCCGGCAGCCGCCGAGGCGGCGATCAAGGCGATCGTCAAGCCGGACGCCCTGACCTGGGTGATCGTCGGCGACCTGCGCCAGATCGAGGGCCCGGTGCGCGCGCTGCAGCTCGGCGAGGTGCACATCATCGACAGCGACGGCAAGCCGATGCCCTGAACGCCAGGAGCGTGAACGGCGGGAGCCATGCGGCACGGCCGGGTGCAGGCGTTACGATGGACCCTGTACGCCGCGCCGCGGCACGACCTTTACCGGCCTCATCCAGGAGCCCTTATGCGCAAAGCCTTGTGGTTGTCCCTTGCCTCGCTGCTGCTCGCCGGCTGCAACTGGGGCATCAAGCTCGACAGCGCCGCCAAGAACATCCGCACTGCGTGGAACGACGACGTCTCCGCCTGCCGCGACATGGGCAAGGTCACGGTCTCGGTGATGGACCGGGTCGGCCCAGTCGACCGCAACGAGATCAAGGTGGCGAGCGAACTCGAGGTGCTGGCGCGCAATTCAGCCGCGCAAATGCGCGGTGCCGACACCATCAAGCCGCTGGCCGACCCCGCGGACGGCTCCCAGGCCTGGGGTGTCTACGAGTGCGGTTCGCGCACGCTGAAGGCCGCGCCGGCGCGCCCGGCGGCCCCGGCCAGCGCGGGCCGCACGCAGACCTTCCCGGTACAGGGCGGCTGAGCGCCGGAGGCGGGCAGGCTCGACCGCAGCATGTGACCTGACGTCTCCGGCTCGATGCACATCGCCCGCCATTGGTTGCCGCGCCGTCCGCAAGCCGCGGTGCCCGCGCCGGCATTCGCCATGCCGGCCGACGCCGTGGCCACCCTCCCCGATCCGGTCGCGTTCCGCACCACCCTGCTGGAACTGATCGCCGCCGCCACCCGGCGCGTCGTCATCGTCGCCCTGTACCTGCAAGATGACGACGCCGGCCGCGAGATCATGGCGGCGCTGTACGCAGTCAAGGCGCGGCGCCCGGACCTGTCGATCGCGTTGTACCTGGATTGGCACCGGGCCCGGCGCGGCCTGATCGGCAGGCAGCGCAGCGAGGGCAACGCGGCCATGTACCGCAGCTGCCGCCAGCGCCACGGGCCGGGCATCGAGGTATACGGCGTGCCGGTGCAGAACCGCGAGCTGTTCGGCGTGCTGCACGTCAAGGGTTTCGTGTTCGACGACACGGTGCTGTACAGCGGCGCCAGCCTGAACGAGGTGTACCTGGCATGCCACCAGGCCTACCGTCTCGACCGCTACCACCTGCTGCGGCATGCCGGCCTGGCCGATGCGCTGGCCGGCTTCGCCCGCCAGTACCTGCGCACCGCCGGCGCCGCCTGCCGCCTGGATCTGCCCGGCGCGCCAGGCGCGCGCCGGCTCGCCCGCATCATCCATGATTTGCGCGCGGCGCTGGACCGGGCGACTTACGCCGTGCCGCATGAGGCACCGGGCCCAGGCGAGGTCGCGGTGACCCCGCTGCTCGGCTTCGGGCGCACGCACAACGCGCTGGACGCCGCCCTGCTGCAGCTGCTGCGCGAGGCGCGCCACCGGGTGATCCTGCTGACGCCGTATTTCAACCTTCCGCGGCCACTGCGCGCGGCCGTGGGCAACCTGCTGCGCCGGGGTTGCCGCATCGACATCATGGTCGGGGACAAGACCGCCAGCGACTTCTACATCCCGCCGGCCGAGCCGTTCAAGACCATCGGCCTGCTGCCCTACCTGTACGAGAACAACCTGCGCCGCTTCATGCGCGGACACCGCCGGCAGATCGCCAGCGGCCAGCTGCGCATCCACGTCTGGCGCGACGGCGGCAACAGCTATCACGCCAAGGGCTTGTTCATCGACGACGAGATCGCGGTGCTGACCGGCAGCAACCTCAACCCGCGCGCCTGGCGGCTGGATCTGGAAAACGCCCTGGTACTGCGCGACCCGCACCGGCTGCTGCACGCCCGCCACCAGGCCGAGTGGGCCGCCCTGCGCGAGCACGCGACCTTGCTCGGCGGCGACGATGCGCTGGAGAGCCCAGCGCAATATCCAGCCGCGGTGCGCAAGAACCTGCGACGACTCAAGCGCACCCGGCTCGACCGCCTGGTCAACCGCCTGCTGTAGGAGCGTGGGCGGCAGAAACGTCCGGGGCGGGAAGTCCGGAGGCTTCTACCGCCCGCGCTTCCATGGGCCTCAGACGCCGGCTGCAGGCGCCGCCGCCAGGCGCTGCACGCGCTGGCGCAGGGCGGTGCGGGCCGCTGGCCACTCCGCGGCCAGCATGCTGAAACACACGGTGTCGCGGATACTGCCATCGACCCGGCGCTTGTGCGCGCGCAACACCCCTTCGCGCGTGGCGCCCAGGCGCGCGATGGCCTGCTGCGAGCGCGTGTTGAGGATGTCCGTATGCCAGGCCACGGCCACGCAGCCCAGGGGCCCGAAGGCATGCTCCAGCAGCAGGAGCTTGCTGGCGCTGTTGAGGCTGGTCCGCTGCCACCGCTGCGCATACCAGGTGTAGCCGATCGCCAGCCGTGGCAACGCGGGATCGAGGTCGTAATAGCGCGTGCAGCCGACGACCTCCCCGTGCGCCAGCTCGCGCACGGCGAACGGCAGCATCAGCCCCGCCTCATGCGCGCGCAGGGCCGCTTCGACGTAGGCGGCCATGTGTCCCGGGGGCGGCACGCTGGTGTAGCGCAGCTGCCACAACTCGCCGTCGGCCGCGGCGGCCTCCAGCGCCGGCACGTGGGCCAGCGCCAGCGGTTCCAGCACCACCTGGCCAGCCCGCAGGGTGACTGGCGTGGCCAGCGGCGACTGTCCAGACGGCAGGCTAGGCATCGAGGTCGGGGATCAATTTGCTTTCCAGCCGCGCGATGTGGTCCTTCAGCAGCAGCTTGCGCTTCTTCAGCCGCGTCAACTGCAGCTCGTCGCGTCCGGCGGTCGCGCCGACGCGCTCGATCGTGGCATCCAGCTCACGGTGTTCCGCCCGCAATTCGGCCAGCAAATGGACGATCTCGGCGTGATCCTGAGCCTGCATGAGGTGGTCTTGCCGTTGGCTGACGACGACCTAGTCTAGCGCGCTTCGCGCTACCCGCCGGCACCTGGGGCCAGGCATGCGCGGCACGGTTACAATAGTTGGCCGCCACGTCCGTGGCGATTCAACCCGAGGATATGCCGTGTCCCTGTTTGCGTCGGTGGAAATGGCCCCGGATGATCCCATCCTGGGCCTGGTGGAAACCTTCCTGGCCGATCCGCGGCCCGACAAGGTCAACCTCAGCATTGGCGTCTACCACGACGAACAAGGCCGCATCCCGCTGCTGGAGACCGTGCGCGAGGTGGAGTTGCACCTGGCCCAGGCGGCGGCAGCGCGCGGCTACCTGCCGATCGACGGCCTGCCGGCGTACAACCGCCTGACGCAGGAACTGCTGTTTGGCGGGCGGACCGACATCCTCGCCGCCGGCCGCGTGGCCACGGCGCAGACCATCGGCGGCAGCGCCGCGTTGCGGGTGGGCGCGGACGTGCTCAGGCAGGCGCTCGGCGGCCACGCCAAGGTGGCCCTGAGCAACCCGAGCTGGGGCAATCATGCCGTGGTCTTCCGCGCCGCCGGGTTCACCGTGGACCAATACCGCTACTTCGACCCGGCCAGCCACGGCCTGAACTTCGCCGGCATGCTGGAGGACCTGGGCCGCATGGAGCGCGGCAGCGTGGTGCTGTTGCACGCCTGCTGCCACAACCCGACCGGCGTGGACTTGGATACGGCGCAATGGCAGCAGGTCATCGCGGTACTCGATGAGCGCGGCCTGCTGCCGTTCGTGGACATGGCCTACCAGGGCTTCGACCAGGGCCTGGAGCCGGACGCGCGGGCCGTGCGGCTGCTGGCGGACTCGCCGATCCCCGCCTTCGTGGTCTGCAACTCGTATTCCAAGTCGTTTTCCCTGTACGGCGAGCGCGTCGGAGCCCTGTCCGTGGTTGGCGCCGACCGCGAGGAAGCCACGCGCCTGCTGTCGAGGATCAAGCAGACCATCCGCTCGATCTACTCCAGCCCGGCAACGCACGGCGGCGCACTGGTGGCCGGGGTACTGGGCAGCGCCGAGCTGCGCGCACGCTGGGAGGCCGAGCTCGGCGACATGCGCTCGCGCATCCACGCCATGCGCGCCGGCCTGGTCGAGCGGCTGGCCGCGCGCGGTGCACCCCAGTACGCCTTCATCAACCGCCAGGCCGGCATGTTCTCGTACTCGGGGTTGAGCAAGGCGCAGGTCCACCGCCTGCGTGACGAATTCGCCATCTATGCGGTCGACAACGGCCGCATCTGCCTGGCCGCGCTGAGCCGGGACAAGCTCGACGCGGTGGCCGACGCGATCGCCGCCGTCAGCGCCTGAACCGCGGCGACGGGCAGCGACGCCCACCGCCGGCCGCGTGCGCCGCGCCTGCGGGCCGGCGCGACGCCCCCCTCCGCCCGTCCCCGGACGGGCCTCAACTGGATGCTGCATGTTTTTTCGCAATCTCACCTTGTTCCGCTTCTCCCCCGCGGTCGGCAACGACCTGGCGCGCCTCGAGGAGGCACTCGCCGGTCACCGGCTGCGCGCCTGCGGGCCCCTGGAAATGGCTACCCGCGGTTTCGTCCCGCCGATGGCCGCGACGGAAGACGAGCCGCTGACGCGCAGCATCAAGCACTGCACCCTGCTGGCGCTGGGCAGCGAGGACAAGCTGCTGCCGGCGCAAGTGGTCAACACCGAGCTGCAGCGCAAGGTCCGCGCCGTGGCCGAGCAGCACGGGCGCCGGGTCGGTGGACGCGAGCGCAAGCGGATCAAGGACGAAGTCCTCACCGAGCTGCTGCCGCGCGCCTTCGTGCGCAGCTCGCGCCTGGCCGCCTACGTCGACCGGCAGCACGGCTGGGTGGTGCTGGACACCGCCAGCCGCAAGGCCGCCGAGGATGCGCTGAGCCAGATGCGCCAGGCGCTGGGCAGCTTCCCCGCCGTGCCGCTGGCGCCCGCCAGCAGCCCGCGCCTGCTGATGACCGACTGGCTGAGCAGCGGCAAGCTGCCTGCCGGGCTGCAGCTGGGCGACGAATGCGAATTGCGCGACCCGGCAAGCAACACCGGGGCCATCGTGCGCTGCCGGCGCCAGGACCTGGAGGCCGACGAGGTCAAGGAGCACCTGCGCACCGGCAAGCAGGTGTTCCTGCTGGGCCTGGTGTTCAACGAGCGCATCGGCTTCGTGCTCGGCGAGGACCTGGTGGTGCACAAGCTCCGGTTTCTCGACGTGGTCACCGAGGAACTGGGCGACAGCCAGGGCGACGCCGCGGCCGAGCTGGACGCCAGTTTCGCCCTGATGAGCCTGGAACTGGCCCAGTTGCTGGCCAAATTGGACGAATGTTTCGGGATACCGCGCCCGACCGACGGGTGAACGAAAAACTATCCCCATGACGCCCGCTCCGGGGCATACTTGCCCCGCACGACGCGACAGAATCCTGCCTCCCCGGATGACGGCCCTCGACAGCCGCAGGTAGGGGCAACTGCGCGTCGGCGGTGACGTACGGACAGGCCCGGAATGACGCAGCAGCTACGAGGCGACTGGCTGGAACTGGTGACCGCACGCGGCTGCACGATCCGCGTGCTGAAGGCGGCGAGCCCGCGCGCGCGGCAGCTGCGCCTGACCGTGACGCCGAACGGCGCCCGGGTCTCCTACCCGCGCGGCATGCGCAGCGGCCAGGTCTATGCGTTCCTGCGCAGCCAGGCCGGCTGGCTGGAGCGCAAGCTCAACGAGCTGAACCTGGTGACCAAGCCGACGCGCGCCCTGCACGTGGGCACGCCCACGGAATTCACCCTGCGCGGCGAGAGCACCGCCCTGCACTGGGCCGAAGGCCCCTACCCCAAGGTCGAGGCCCGCGAAGGCCAGGTGACCCTGGTCATTCCGCGCCCGAACACGCGCGCCCTGCCCGTGGCCCGCGGCCTGCTGGCCATGCACCTGGAAGGCCTGATCCGCCGCGACGTGTCGCGCTGGCTGGCGCTGTACGTGCCCCAGCTCGGCCTGGCCCCGGCCTCGATACGCGTGCGTTCCATGAAGAGCCTGTGGGGCAGCCTGGACACCCGCGACCGCATCAACCTCGACCTCGCCCTCGCCCTGGCGCCGCCGGCGGCGCTGCGCTACGTCGTGGTCCACGAACTGTGCCACCTGAAGGAGCGCAACCACTCCGCCCGCTTCTGGGCACAGGTGGAACGGCTGCTGCCGGGCTGGGAGGCACAGCGCGACTGGCTGCGCCAGCACGGCGCTCCCCTGAAGTACGAGCTGGATCGCCTGGTCGCGGACATCGCCGATTGACCCAGGTCGCGTCGCGGCAAACCGCTGGTTCCGCCCCCAGCTACGACGGGCGGCCCCTCACTTCGGCGGGAGCGGCCGCGGCTGGCGCACGTAGCGGGTACCCAGCATGTCGTCCCAGAACAGCGTGGTGACGCCGAAATTCGTTTCCGGGTGGAAATGATGGATCTGGTGGGCGCCGGCCCAGCGCCGCAGCCACGCCTGCCTGAAACGCAGGTGATGGATGGCGAAATGGCTGAGGCCGTAGATCACGTAGCCGATCGTCACCGCGCCCATCAGCACCAGCGCAAACCCGGTCGGCAGCACCAGGCCGAGCAGCACCGTCAGCACCACCAGCACCATGGCGGGGAGGAAGAACGGCAAGGAATCGTAGCCGAGCGGGTTCTCGTGATGCTTGCGGTGGCCCTGCTCGAACAGCGGGATGTGCGTATGGAACATCCAGCGATGGAAAAAATATTCGATGAAGCTGAACACGAACAGGCCCAGCACCACCGCCAGCGCCACGCCGGGCACGCCGCCCGCGCCCAGGCGCGCACCGACCACCAGCAGCGCGAAGCCCAGCACCGCATCGACCACCACTTCGAGCCAGTAATTGGCACGCGTGCTGGACAAGCGGGCAATCCCGTCCAGTCCGGCGCGGAACATGGCCTGCATGGTCAAACGCCGTGTCATGACATCATCTCCACAGGCACCTTCAGCGAAATCGGACCGCCAGGGCATTGTCCCACTTCACCATCGCCGAATCACCGTCCCAGGACAAGATCGGGGCAATCCGGCACCGAGCCCCGGGCGCTCAGTGCGACAGCACGAATGCGGTGAGGATCTGCGCGGTCTGCACCGGTTTCTCCTGCATGGGCAGGTGCTTGCAGCCGCTCAACAGGCTCGAGCTGATGGCCGCGGCATGGCTCAGGCCGTTGCGCAGGCTGTCCAGGGCTGAGCGGTCGATGACCGGGTCGTCGCGGCACCACAGGCCAAGCACCGGCATGTCCAGCTGCGCCAGGTGGCGCTGCACGACGAGCTGCTGCGAGTCCTGGCGCAGGCTGGCCAGCCGCGCCTGCACGAACGCGCGCTCGGCCTGGTTGCGGCGCACCAGGACATCGGCAAAGCGGCCGTACTCGGTCGGCGGCTGTGCCAGCAGCATGGCCCGCGACCGCGCCAGGCCGGCGCGGTCGTCGTACTCGAACAGCGGCGCCGCAGCCGCCTCGCTGCTGAATGCGCTGTGCGTGGCCTTGAGGCCGTAGGCCTCGAGCAGGGCCAGCCCGGCGACCCGGTCGGCATGTCCGACGGCATACACCGCAGCGACTGCGGCCCCGGTGCCGTGCCCGGCCAGCATGAAGCCATGCAGGCCGACCGCCGCCACGAACTGCTGCAGGCGCGCAGCCTGGGCTTCGATGGAATAGTCCGCGCCCGCCACGCGCGAGGAGTCGCCCCAGCCCGGCAGGTCGGGAATGATGACGTGGAAATGCGGCGTCAACTGCTCGGCCACCGCCAGCCATTCGCTCTTGTCGGCGGCAAAGCCATGCAGCAGCACGATGTCCGGGCCTTCCCCGCCGGCGTAATACGACCAGGTGGTGTCGCCCGCCACCACGCTGCGCTGGTCGACGTGCGCGACCATCGCCTGGCGCATCAGGTCGACCTGCATCAGCCATTGCGGGGCGAGCCAGTAGCTACCGCCCAGGACCACCACCAGCAGGCCGGCCAACCAGGCAAGGAACTTGAGTCGGCGCAGCAGCAGGCGCTGCCACAACGGGCGGGTCGGCAAAGCAGGTGTGGACATGTCGATCGGTGGACCTTGCATGGAGCGGACGCTGGACGCGATTCCCGCGCAACGGCGCATTTAACCATGCCGATCATTCTACCGGTGCCACATCCGGCATCCTGGACGCAGGCGATTTCGTCAACGCTGATTTCGTGGAGGTGAACGGTGCACCAGCCATGGCAAGTGCCGCGATGGTGTGGCGACATCTGCGCGAGCTGCGCGACGGCTCCGCAACAGCGTGTCCATGTCGTTCCCGCGGGGTGGCGCGGGAGTCAACATCCCTACCCGTCTTGCCCCGACAACGGCCATCGCTGCGGCACCTTGCGCAACTTCGACACGTCGTAGCCAAGCGCTTTGACGCGCGCAACCAGTGCCGAGTAATCAGCCGCCGAAACAGCCGGCGTACGTGCCATCACCCAGGTGTAGTCGCGTGCATCCCTGGCCACGATCACCTGGCTGTAGTCGTCCTTGAGGTACGCCACGACGTATTGGGCCTTGAGCGGCCAGAAGACCTGGACGCCCCATACCGCATTGCCCGTGCCGCCTTTCACGATGCCGGTGGACTGGATGTCCTTCTGCTTGCCATCGAAGCTGCCGTCGCGGAAATGAAACGAGGTGGCGACGTCACCATTGGGCTTGAGCGTGTAGACCTCGAGCGCGTTGTAGGCGTGCTTTTCAAAGCGCGTCGGAATCGTGGCGATCACATACCAGTCGCCCATGAACCGTGGCAGGTCGACGTGGGGAACTGGTGTGATGGGTGGCAGGTCGTTGGCGCATGCACTCGCACTGACCAGCACCATGCAAGCCATCATCAGCGTCTTCGGGATTCTCATGGGCATTCCTGGCGAAAAAGAGGACGGATGTCGCGGCCTCAGGGCCGCACGAAGCGGTAATGCGCAACCAGCCATTCCCGTCCTTCGGCATAGCCAAACAGCTCGGCGCAGGACATCCAGAACATGCGCCAGCGCTGGAACCAGAGCGTCGCCGACTTCGCCCCGTAGGTTTCGCGCAACACGGCCAGCACCTGCCCACGATGTGCGTCCTGGTTGGCCAGCCAGTGGTTCGCGGTGCAGCGATAATGCGTGCCGTCGATGTGCCAACGCTGCTCGATACCCAAGTCGGACTGGAACCACAACAAGGTGTCTGCCGCGGGCATAAGGCCGCCGGTGAAAAAGTGCCTGCCCATCCAGTTGTCGTCACCACCGGTCTCAAAGGGGTACATCGCGGTCTTGTGCGCGAAGATGTGCACGAACAGCTTGCCGCCGGGCTTGAGCCAACTGGCGATGCGCTGCAAAAGCACCTCGTAATTGCGCATGTGCTCGAACATCTCGATCGACACGCAGCGCTCGAACTGTCTGGCGTCAAGCTCCAGCCGGTTCACGTCGCAAGTCACAACCCGCACATTGCGCACGCCGCGCGACAGGCACTGCGCCTCGATGTGTTCGCGTTGGTGATGCGAGTTGGAGACGGCCGTGATGCGCGCATTTGGATAGCGCTCTGCCATCCATAGTGTCAGCGAACCCCAGCCGCAGCCCAGTTCAAGAATCGATTGGCCATCAGCCAGTTCAGCGCGCACGTCATACAACGCAAGCATTGCCTCCTCGGCCTGGTCCAGCGATTCATCGCCACGCGGGTAGTAGCAACTGGAATATTTCAGTCGCCGGCCCAGGCACAACTCGAAGAACGCGGGCGGTAGCTCATAATGCTGTGCGTTCGCATCGACGGTGTGAATGGCGACCGGGCTATGGCGCAGCATGTCGATGCGTTCGGCATAGCGCGCGGCCTGGGAATCGAGACCACCAGCCTCTTCTTCGCGCAGGCGCTGCGCGCACAAGCGGCGAATTCCCTGACGTAGCAACGCGTCTGGAATATGTCCTCTCTCCGCCATGCCAAGGAGGCCAGGCGCAGGGTGCGCCGTCGGCAGTGCATGCGCGGCAGTGGCGGCAGTAGTCATTTGTCGGCCCTCTTGGGAAGCCATGGGATCAGCATTGGCGTGCTGCCTTGGTATTCACGGTAGTCGTCACCACGACTGCGCAATGCTTGCGCTTCGGTGTACGGCACGCCGCTGATCCAACGCAGGAACACATACATGACGACCGGGCCGGCCCACGCCAGCCAAGCCGTCGGGGAACCCACCGCGAGGCAGACGTAGGCGAACCAGTGCAACCACTCAAAGAAATAATTTGGATGCCGGGAGTAGTGCCACAGCCCATCGCGGCAGGTACGCCCGCGATTGGCCGGCGCGTTGCGAAACCGCTCCAACTGCGCATCGGCGATCGACTCGCCGAGCACGCTGAGCAACCAGATCGCCCCAGCCACGGTCAGCCACAAGCGTGACGCCTGCGGGTTCTGCGCCACCGCCACGAACGGTAGGGCAAACAGGACAATCAACGCAGCCTGAAACTGGAAGAACGCGAAGAATTTCCACTGTGCACCTTGCCAGTGCGCACGCAAGTTCCGATAGCGCCCATCTTCCGTCTCGCCGCGTACGCGTCGCCACAAATGCATGGCCAAACGCAGGCCCCACACACCGCCAAGCAATGCCAATCCCACCCGCGTCCACGGTGCGCCGTTGCCAAGTAGGGCCAGCAACACCGCACTGGCGCCGACGCCGGCCGCCCACAACACGTCGACGATCCCTGCATTGGCGCGCCTGCGTTGCCACTGCCAACCCAACGTCATCATCAGCGCTGCGAGCAGCCACAACAAAAGCAGTTGCTGCCATGCACTCATGCCGACGCCTCCACGGTTGTCCTTGTCGCGGGCTTAGACCACTTGGCGCCGCGCCGTGCCAGCCAAGCCAGTGCCGGCGTCGCCATCGCCCAGCCAAACCCCAGTACCAACAAGCCGCGCCATGCCGGGTCAGCGAACGTCACCACATGCCAGCCGCGCGCTGCCCCGAGATAGGCCAACGGGCCGCCGAGCAGGCCCAACAGCGCTGCCAGCCGCAATCGCGTCTGCAGGTAACGCAACGATTGGGTGAACGTCAGCGCGAAGGTCATCCACAGCGCCAGGATCCACACCGGCGCCAAGGTCGCGTCGGACCAGCCAGCAACGTAGCTCGCCAATCCGCCACGGATCAGCGCCCCGTCGAGCAGAAAGCCCATGAGGAGTGCCACCGCCATCAGGCTGAGATCGGCGCGCCAATTCCGCGCGATGAGAAGTTGCAGCAGCGCGTACACCAGCATGCTTGCCGCAGCCGGCCATGCCACGCCGTGGCTGGCGCCGATCACCGCAATGAACCACACCGCCTGATAGCCAAGCAGGCTGAGCCAGAAGCTCATTCCGCGAGCTCCACGTGAGCCGGGGCTTCCGGCAACCATGCGGCGCGACGGGTACCCGGCTTGGCCATCAACAGATGCGCGACACCGATCGAGCGCTCACGGAAGCCGCCCTCGCAATAGGCAAGGTAGAACTCCCACATGCGGATAAATCGCTCATCAAAGCCTTGCGCGCGCACCTGCGCCTGCTTGGCCATGAAGCGTTCACGCCACGCCTGCACCGTCAGCGCATACGAACTGCCGAAATCCTCAAGCTGGATCAGCGCCAGATCGCTGGCACGCGTCTTGGCCGCCAGCAGTGCCTGGATCGACGGGATGAAACTGCCGGGAAACACATGACGCTTGATGAAGTCGACCGACTTCAGCGCCTGTGCGTAACGGTGATCCTCGATGGTGATGGCCTGCACCAATGCCAGACCATCCGGTTTGAGCAGGCTACCGAGCTTTCCGAAATAGACATCCAGATACGACGCCCCGACAGCTTCCACCATCTCGATCGACACCAGCTTGTCGTATCGGCCGGCCAGGTCGCGGTAGTCCTGCAGCAACAAGTGGACGCGATCTTCAATGCCGGCTGCAGCGACGCGCTTGCTGGCCAGTGCATGCTGCTCGCGTGAGATCGTGGTGGTGGTGACATGGCAGCCATAATGCTGCGCAGCGTACACGGCGAAGCCGCCCCAGCCGGTACCGATCTCGATCACGCGATCGGTAGGCTGCAGATCCAGCTTGCGGCAGATCCGTTCCAGCTTGCGCGTGGACGCGGTCTCCAGGGTGTCGGCGGGATCGGTCCAGGTCGCCGACGAATACATCAGGTCCGCCGAGAGGAACAGGCTGAAGAAATCGTTGCCCAGGTCGTAGTGCGCCGCGATGTTGCGACGACTGCCGTCGCGCGTATTGCGCCGCAATGCGTGCCACGCGCGCAGCGCCATGCCGCCCAACCGGGCGAGACCGCTCTCCATGCCATCTAGCAGGTCCCGATTTCGCACGAGCAGCTGCATCAACCGGACCAGGTTGTCGCAACGCCACTGCCCTGCCATGTACGATTCGCCGGCACCGACGCTGCCGTTGCGCGCCACCGCGCGGTAAAACGCGCTGTCCAGTACCTGCAGGTGAACTTGCAGGCCAGGATGGACACTGTCCGAATCGCCCAGCACAACCGTGCCGCAAGCGTCCTCCAGTACCAGCCGGCCATGGCGCAAAGCAGTCATCCGACCGACCAGTTGTTTGCGTAAAAGTCGGTCGAACGCGGAAACGTCGGCTGTCGCGCAAGCGGCGGTGTCGGCAATGTCACGCATGGCAAACCTCCGGATGGCGGAATCAATCGCGGTGACGTGAGTGGGGCGACGGATGGCCGTAAAAGGGATTGCGCTTGAGCCACAGGCGCAACGCTTGCCAGTAGATGGCACCAACCACTTGCGCGGTCATCAGCGGGTAACGCCAGAGCACGCGCGTCAATGAGCCGCCAGTGAGCGGGCGCCGCTCCAGATTCAACGTGGCATCGAACACACGCTGCCCATCGCGGAGCACCTTCATATGCACCAGCAAGTCATCGCCGGGCAAAGTGAAGCGCCAGTCATAGGAGCAGTCCATCGGTATGAACGGCGACACGTGGAAGGTCTTGGCGAATTCCCAGTGCAACGTGCGGCCGTGGACGCGTGCGCTCTCGATCGGCAACACGTATGCGTGGCGCTGCTTCCACGGCGTGTTGGTGATCTCGGCAAGCACCGCCACCAGCGCTTCGCCGTCGTCGTCGTAGCAGTAATAGAAGCTGACCGGATTGAACACCATTCCGGCGTAGCGCAAATGCGCAAGCAGCCGGATCGGACCCACCGGGCGCCAACCGGTGGCCTGTTCGACGCGCTGGCGCACCGCCTCGCCCAGCGGCATGCCAGGTGGCCCGAGAAAATCGCTGCGGCGAAACTCGCCCACGTTGCGATGCGTGCTTGACCACAGCCAGCGCCTGGCAAACACCTGATCGACTTCGTCGAGGTCCAGATACAGCTGGGCCATGCGATAGCTGAACTCATGCGCATGTGGCGCATACCGGTGATGGCGAACCACACCTTCGTATACGGCGCTGTGCAAAGACGGATTCGAGCTGGAGCGGTTCACCGCCATGTGACCGACGCGACTTCGCGCATGGGCTTCGCCGCGGCAAGTTCGCCGCCCAGCGGCCAGCGCACACCCAACGCTTGCGCCACGTCCACCGCACTGCGCATGCCATCCTCGTGGAAGCCCCAGCCCCAATATGCGCCGGCATACCAGGTGCGACGCACGCCCTGGATCTCGGCCTTGCGCGTATGCGCGTGCACCGAGGCCTGCGTGTACACCGGATGGTGGTAGCTTATGCGCGCCAGCACCTTGGCTGGATCGATCTTGTCGCTGCGGTTCAAAGTCACCACGAAGGGATCGGGGGATGTGATGCCTTGCAACAGGTTCATGCAGTAGCTGACCGTGCACGCCGCGCCGGCATCACGCGGCAGCCAAGCATTCCACGCCGCCCACGCCTTGCGCTGACGCGGCAAGACGCTGGCATCGGTATGCAGCACCGCGTCGTTGCCCTGATACGTCATGGCCCCAAGGATTGACTGCTCGCGTTCGTTGGCATCCGCCAACAACTGCAATGCCTGGTCGCTGTGGCAGGCCAGTACGATCTGGTCGAAATGCTCCACGCCAGCCGCGCTGTCCACCGCAACACCATCGCTCCGTCGCCTCACCGAGAACACCGGGCAGTTCAGCCGCTCATTTACCATCCAGTGCGCGCGCAGTGCGGCGACGTAAGTCGACGAGCCGCCTTGCACTATTCGCCATTCCGGGCGACCACTGATTTGCAGCATCTGGTGGTTGGCCATGAACTGCACCAGATAGCGTGCCGGAAAGTGCAGAATCTGCGAGGGTGGTGATGACCACAGCGCTGCCGCCATCGGAATCAGGTGCTCGTCGCGAAACCCCGGACCGTAGCCATTCGACGTCAGGTAGTCGCCGAGGCTGGTCGTGTCCCCCGGATGCGACAGCAGCCTCGGAGCCTCGCGATAGAAGCGCGCCAGATCGCACACCATCCTCAGGAAGCGCGGCGACAGCAGGTTGCGGCGCTGACAAAACAACGTGTCCAGCGTGGCGGCGTTGTACTCCAGTCCGCTGCCTTCGTTGTGTACCGAAAAGCTCATCGTGGTCCGCTGCGACGCCACCTGCAGCTCCGCAAACATGGCCGTCAACAATGGGTAATGCGCCGGGTTGTACACAATGAAGCCGCTATCGATGCGGTAGCGCTTCCCCGCCTGCTCCACGTCATGGGTGTGCGTATGCCCGCCGAAATAGCTCGCCGCCTCGAACAGGGTCACGTCGTGTTGGCGCGACAGCAACCATGCCGATGCCAACCCCGAGATACCCGACCCGACCACGGCGACGCGCATGGCTCAACCCCTCGCCTTCGCCAGGACCCAAGCGGGAATCGGCCTCAGTCCATGCACCAAACCCAACATCGACATCGCTTTCAGGCCATACCAGGTCAGATCGACCTCCCACCAGTGGAAACCTTGGCGTGCCGAGCCAGGGAAAAAGTGATGGTTGTTATGCCAGCCCTCGCCAAACGTCAGCAGTGCCAGCCATGCATTGTTGCGGCTGTCGTCGTGCGTATTGAAGCGACGCGACCCCCAGCGATGCGCCAGCGAATTGATCGTCACCGTGGCGTGGAACAGCACGACGGTGGAAACAAAAAAGCCCCACACCAACATCTGCGCGCCGTTGGTGCCCAGTTGCGGTGCGACATGCTGCAACAGAACGCCCAGCCCGTACATGGTGATGGCGAGCGCGAGGGGCATGGCAATGTCGAAGCGGTCCAGCCAACGCAGTTCGGGAAATTTCGCCAGGTCTGGCACGCGCGCCAGATCGGTGCGGAAATTGCGTGTCGTCAGGAACCAGCCCATGTGGCTCCAAAGGAAACCATGCACCCGCGGCGAATGCGGATCGTCCGGCGCGTCTGCCACCCGGTGGTGATGCCGATGGTGCGCTGCCCACCACAGTGGACCGCGCTGCACGCAGGACGCACCAATCACCGCGAACACCAGTTGCACCGGGCGCGAGGTTTGAAACGTGCGGTGCGAAAAGTAGCGGTGGTAAAACCCGGTGATCGCAAACATCCGCACCGCGTACAACGTAGCCGCGAGGATCAGCGCGACGGGCGTCACACCAACCCAGATCACACCGAGGCAGGCCAGGTGCATCGCTATGAACGGCACTGCGCGCAGCCAATCGATCCGGTCCTGGCGCCCCACCACCACTTCCACGGCTACGCTGGTGTCAAACCAGCGGCGCAGCGCGCGGCTAGACCACGATTCGCCGGGCGCCGGCACGGCTGGAAACACGGGAAGCGCACGCGGAATGGGTCGCGATTGGGTCATCGAACATACCTGCCGGTGAAGCACGGAAGCGCGGATTCAGTAACAGATACGGACGAACACGCGTAGCGGATGCATATATATGCGGCGACATGCGCCAATGGCCACCACTCGGTTCCCACGAAGCCTGTACCCTGCTGCGGTAGATTCAGCGACACCGGGGCGGCCGTGGGGATCCAAGTGGTCGCCTCCCGCGTACACACTGGGATCGCCAAGGACAACCGCATGCACAAGCCCTTGTCACGCGCCAAACAGGTCGTCGGCTTGATCGGCTGGCTCTTGCTGAGTTTCATAGCCGCCGGCATCGGTGGCCTCGCCTCCATGCAGGCCGCCAGTTTCTACCAGCAGCTGGCGCAGCCCTCCTGGGCGCCGCCTTCGGCGGTGTTCGGCCCGGTATGGACGCTGCTCTATGCGCTGATGGGCATCGCCGCATGGCTGGTCTGGCGCCAGGGTGGTTGGCGCCAGCAGCGCGGCACGCTCATCTTGTTCATGGCGCAGCTGGCTCTCAACGCATTGTGGAGCTGGCTATTTTTCGGTTGGCACCAAGGCGCGCTGGCGTTTGCCGACATCGTGGTGCTGTGGCTGCTGATCACGGCCACGCTCGTCTGCTTCTGGCGCGTGCGCCCCCTGGCCGGTGCGTGGCTTGTGCCTTACCTGTGCTGGGTCAGTTTCGCCGCCGTGCTGAACTTCGCTGTGTGGCATTTGAATCCGCAGATCCTGGGCTGAGCTGGAGCCGGCTCCTCCCGCCCGCACGCATCCCCCTTTCTTTCCATCTCGCAGAAGCCCCGCACGTTGTCATACCAAGGCCACGTCGGAAGCTGCACCAAGCCACTGGGAATATCGGCCTGATCCGAGTGGCATGACTCGCAACGACGTCGATCACATCGGCGGAGGCGGTTCGCCAGATTCGTCCATGCCGCCCCTTGCCGACTGGCCACCAACGCGTGGGCCGCGAGCCATGCCCGCAAACACACCGTCCCTGCGTACCCAGGCATGGAATAGCGCTGCCGCCAGATGCATCAGCACGGTGACGAACAACAACAGGGCCAGCCATGTATGCGCGGCGCGCAACACTGCGTAAACAGTAGCGTCATGCGGAGCAATAGGGGGCAGAGCAAAGCCACCGAACATCACCACGGGAAAGCCACTGGCCGAGACCATGGACCAGCCAATCAGCGGCATGGCAAACATCAGGACGTAGAGCAGCCAGTGGGAAGCCTTCGCGGCGAGTATCTGCGCGGATGGCAAGTCGGCTGGCAGCGATGGTGGCCGACGCCACAGCCGGTTGAACAAACGCACATTCACCAGCAGCAGGATGGCGATGCCAAGTGGCCGATGCAGGCTGACCAGGATCGGGCGCAGGCTCAGGGAGGCAACCATGCCGATGCCGATAAACAACATCGTGAATATCGCCAACGCCATGCCCCAGTGCAGCAGGCGCGCGGGGCGGTTGAAGTGCGTCGTTGCGCGCGCGGGCGACACCTCATTCAACGCCGTGGGGCCATTCATGGCCTGCGCCCCTGCGCCTTGGCATCGCCGGTGGCAGCGGCTGCCTTGCCAGTGGCAATGTCATGTTCGCGACGGTTGAACGACACTGCGTATACGGCCGAACGCGCAGCGAGGATCGGATCATCCGAGCCAGTGACACCGGTGGGCAGTACCAGCGGGTCGTAGTTGATGTCGCGGCAAGCGCCGGTGTCCTGCGGTGTCGAGCTTTCGATGACAACCGTACCGACGTCCACATGCTGCCGATAGTCGGGCCACGCCTGTGACGGGTCGCTGGTGGGATCGCCCGGCTGCGCCACGATGACCAACATCGTCCAGCGCAAAGGTGCCTGCACCAGCCGCCGCTGCAGGTCTTCGCTCAGGAAATCACTGTCGACAGTGGCGCGCTGCTCCGGCGTCATCGCCTCGAAGGCAGTCTGCGGCAACATTGACCAGCGTACGTTGTGTATTTCGCCGGAGCCATTGATAAAGCGAAACGCGTTGACGCCGTTGAACGTGGTGTTTGCCCAACTGGTCGACCACGGTGCCGTCTTCGCCCAATCCGCGAAGCGCGCAAACTCGGGATGGGCCGTGGCGAATGCCGCCTGCTTGGCGGGGTCAGGCGTGCCGGTGGTGGGATCGGGCGCATTGGCCACCGTCTGCTCGTAGAACGCCTGCACCGAGGACACAGCGAAGAACGGGAAGCTGTTCATTGCCATGCGCCACTGCTGGCCGTCGGCGCTGTTCAATTGCAGGGCCATGCTGCGCACGCGCGCCTTGCCATCCAACCCGTACGGCGACCCGCCGCCGATGGACAAGCGGCCAACGAACGGCGTGCGCACAGGGGCAAACAAGGCCGCGCTGGAGAGCGCCACGCCCTTCCCACTTCCCTCGAAATAGCCAGCCACGCAGACGCCCTTCGCATGCGCGCGCCGGAATCCGCGGTAGATCTGCCCGTTGCCGGCTTCGATGGCGTTGGTAAAGCGCTGTGGCGTGAGCCGACCCGGTGTCAACCAGCCCGCGACCCATGCGAACGCCAAGGCGACAGCCGCGACGATCAGCGTGATGGAAAGCAGCGCCGGCCACGCGCGGCGGTGAGTTGAAGACGTGGCGCCAGGTTCGATTTCAGACATGAAGCATCCGGGTGTTGGAGATGGTATCCGTCATTACATTCGCTGAGACACCGCACAAGTTACGTCAACGCAGCAGACAGGATGTCAGCGCGCAAGCGCGCCATAAGCATCCAACGCCTGCAGTCGTGACTTCCCGAGAACAACCAGCGGTGGCGGATAGCCGCTGCGCGTGAGCAGTGCTTCGGACTTCCACGGCTCATGCAACAACGCCAACGGCGCGTCGGCGAGCTCGGGTAACCAATGGCGAAGGTACATGCCATCGGGATCAAACTTCTTTGCCTGCGTGACGGGATTGAAAACACGGAAGTACGGTGCCGCATCGGCGCCGCAGCCGGCAATCCATTGCCAGCCCAGCGTATTGCTGGCGAGATCCGCGTCGACCAATGTGTCCCAGAACCAGCGCGCTCCCTGCTGCCAGTGCTGGCGTAGATTCTTGGTCAAGAAGCTCCCCACGATCATGCGCACGCGGTTGTGTATCCAGCCGGTGTGCCACAGCTCGCGCATGCCGGCGTCGACCAACGGAATGCCGGTGCGACCCTCCTGCCAGCGCCGGATCATCGAAGGATCGTCCGGCGCCCACGAAAAGTTGTTGAAGCGTGGATTGAAGTTGGCGGCCGGCGTGAGCGGAAAGTGGTACAGCAGGTGGTGGGCGAACTCGCGCCAGCCCAGTTGGCGCAGGTAGGGCTCGATATCGGGTCGATGTTTGACATCGGCAGCGCAGGCGTGACGCTCCAATGCGTAATGGATCTGCCGTGGCGAGATTTCACCAAAGTGCAGGTGCGGCGACAGTCGCGAGGTGCCGTGACGCGCCGGCAAGTCGCGTGCGTGTGCGTAGGCGCCAATGGCATCGTCAAGGAACACCTCCAGCAACTCACGCGCGCCAGCTTCACCCGGCCGCCAGTTTTCCCGCAAGCCGCCAGCCCAGTCGACGCGCGGCAGCAAGCCCAGGGCCGCGAGCGAAAGGCCATTCGGCAACGCGTGCCCGTCCGGCACGTGTGGCGCCAGCAACGGTTTGCTCGGCTGCAGCCGCGGACGCAGGTTGCGCCAATACGGCGTAAACACCTTGTATGGCTGTCCCTTTTGGGTCGCGATCTGCCACGGCTCAAACCAGAGCGCGGCATTCTGACTATGCACGCCGACACCCTCTTCCCGCAGCGCGCTCTTGATCTGGACATCGCGCTCGATCGCAGCTGGTTCGTACAGCCGGTTCCAGTACACCGCGCTGGCTCCGCTCCGCGCAATCAATTGGCGCAACGCATGCAATGGCTCGCCACGGCTCAAGTGCAACGCTCCACCCGCGTCACGCAAATCCCTGTCCAACGCGTGCAGCGAATGATGCAGCCACCAGCGGCTGGCGGCACCCGGGCTCCACGGGCCATCGTCCTCGCCGTGGATGTAGACCGGCAGCACCCGAGTGTGTTCGGCACAAGCGGCACTCCACGCGGGATTGTCCGCCAAGCGCAAATCGCGCCGAAACCACACCAGCGCCGTGCTCACGGAAGTACGCACCGTCGCAACCACAGCACACTCAGAATCCGAACAGGGGTTGCAATGTGCGCGCCAGCCAGCCGGAAAAGACCAGCGGCGCATCGGTGGCGGCCACGCAAATGCATGGGACACCCGGAGAGGTCACTGGCTGATGCAGCGTTTCGCCATCCAGATCGGCCACGTCGCCCGGCCCGAAGTGACCGAGCAAGTCGTCGTAGGCGCCATCCAGGATCATGGTCAGCTCGTTGCCGCCGTGGCTGTGCAGGGGCAGTTTGCTGCCCGGCGCAATGCGCAACAACATCAGGTCGCCACCGCGCACGTCCTTGGCCAGGATACGTTGCACGCCCGGCGCGACGCGGCGCCACTGCAAGGCGCGCATGGAATTGCCGAACCATGGATGCAGTGCGCCAGGCAGGCGGTCCGGATCACGCTCTTCCACCATGTCGGTGGATAGGGTCACAGGCCCCCCCTGCTGCTCATCCTCGAGCAGCGCGAGCATGGCAGCGCGTGCAACCGGCGCCGGCGTCCCCACACGCTGTTGCTGCATGAGTGCGCCACCAATCTGGTCGGCGTCGCGCAGCTGCTCACGGCACGTTTTGCAACGTTCGAGATGCGAGGAAGCGACCACCGCCAGCGCCGTCGGCAATGCGCCCGCCGAATAGCTGAGCAACGTGGCATCGTCGAGATGGTGATTCGGCTTCATCGCGGGGCCCCCATGCTGCCTTGCAGTTTCGCAAACGAACGCCGTAGCGAAGACTTGACCGAGCCCAGCGGCATATCCAGTTCCCGCGAAATCTCACTGTGCGTTTTACTTTCGAGATAAGACATGCGCACCAGTTTGGCCTGCATTGGTGGAAGGTGGTCGATTGCCTGCCTCAACAGGTCTTGATCGAAAATCGATTCCGGCTGCGAATCGCGCCGATCGGATTCGGCACGATCGAGCCGGTCCAGTCCCTCCTGCACAGGCAGCCAGTGCGGTTCTTTGCGGACGTGGTCGATGTACAGATTGCGCGCCACCCGGTACAGCCAAGTTGCCAGGCTGGCCCGCGCAGGATCAAACGTGTCGGCCTTGCGCCACAAGATCAACAACGCCTCCTGCACGAGTTCGTCGGCCATCGACTCCGGCACGTGCATGTTGCGCAGGTAGCGCTGCAGCCGCGGGGCAAAATAGTCGTAGACGCACATGAAACTGGCGCGGTCGCGATGCACCGACACGGCAGCCATTTGCGTCGACCAGTACTGTGCATCCAGTGCGGTGTCGTTTGCGGCGTTAGGCACGCTTAGAATCCCCCGCAAGGGCGTGACCTGGGCGATCTGCTTGTCTGGGTTCATTCTACGCAGGTCTCGCTCGAGGAGAGGTGGTCACGGTATGCGCGACGAATTTTCAGCCTCCTCATCCACCTGATACGACAAATGGAGGATTTTGGATGCCTCAAACCCGCATCCGACAGCGGAGCCGCGCCTGTGAGGAGCGTGCAGCACCGGGATAGGCGCTCCATCATAGGGACACCCTGCTTTTCGCGACGTGGTCGAAGCGACGTCCGCATCAAGAATCAAGGTATGCCCACAACGCCTGAATTCGATGTGCTCAGGCGCGAGGCAGCGACTTGACGTCGGCAATGATTGCCGCGACGGCGGCCTGGGTCAGCGGGTGGTAACCCGACGACGCCGTGGCATAGACCTGCTCGGCGTAGGCGAGCCCGGCCGGAGTCCTGGCCAAGGCCTTGTACAGCGGAGTCGTCAGGTACAGCCGGCCGATGCGGCGCATGTGCTCGCCGGCTGCCGGCCACGCCGCCTGGTAGCCGCCGGCAATGGCGTGCACGTACCAGCGCATGCCGATCTCGGCATTCGCTGTGCCGGTGAGCTGCCAGGCCGCATCGAGCTGCTCGAGCTTTTCCAGCGGTGCGACATCCGGCAGGCGATCCAGGAAGTACATCCATTCCTGGGTATTCCATGCGTGCGCGTCGAGCCCGGCAGCGTCGATGTCGCCAGCCAGGAAGTCGTGGCGCGCGGCGTCGATCATCGCGAAGCGCGGCGACTCCGGCAGCGGCGCGTCGGCCGGGATGCCCGGCTGGTAAACCCAGGCCAGCACCTCGTCCCAGCCCATGCGCCCAGGATGGCGGTCCACCAAGCTTGCTTTCAGGTAGGCCAGCATGTCCTCGGTGCAGATGCTGCAGTACGCAAAGTGATCGAAATAGCCGCGCAGCCAGGCATCGAGCAGCTGGCGTCCGTAGCGCGCCTCCAGGGTGCGCAGGAACCAGGCGCCCTTGTGGTAGGCCACCACACCCAATGTGTCGTCCGCGGCGAGGCCGTCCGGGTCGGGCGCGAGCTTTTGCAGGTTGGCGGCGATGCCGGGCAATTTTTTCTGCAGGTCGCGCGCGGCGAGGAGCGCCTCCTCGTCGGCCAGCGCCTTGCCGTAGACCGCCTCGGTGATACGGTCCTGGACATAGGTGGTGAAACCTTCGTTGAGCCAGATGTCGCGCCAGGTGGCGGCGGTGACCAGGTTGCCGGACCAGGAATGCGCCAGTTCGTGCGCGACCAGCGAGACCAGGCTCTTGTCGCCCACCAGCACGGTAGGCGTGGCAAAGGTCATGTTGGGATTTTCCATGCCGCCGAACGGAAACGAGGGCGGCAGCACCAGGAGGTCGTAGCGTCCCCAGCGATACGGGCCATACAGCTGCTCGGTGCTGGCGATGAACCGTTCGGTGTCCGCGAATTCACGCGCCGCCAGCTCCACCACCGACGGCTCGGCATAGACGGCCGAACGCGGGCCGGTATCGCGCACGGCCAGTGCGCCGGCGGCAATCGCCAGCAGGTAGGACGGGACGGGATGCGGCTGGGCAAAGCGGAACTCGCCGTCCAGCGCATGCCCGGCCTCGCCCAGCGCGCTCATCACCACGCGCAACCCGCGCGGTGCCCGTATGTGCGCGGCATAGGTGAAGCGTACGGCGGGCGTATCCTGCAGCGGCACCCACGAGCGGGCGTGGATCGCTTCCGACTGCGAGAACATGAACGGCGCCGTGTGGTCGGCGGTCTGCTCGGGGCCCAGCCATTGCAGGCCTGAGGCGTGGGCCGAGGTCCGATAGTGGATGCGCACGTGGGCCGGCCGCTGCGGCGCCTCGATGCGCAAGGCACGGCCCAGTTTTTCGTCGCGCGCACCCAGTGACCAGGCCAGCGTCTGCACCTGGCCATCGGCGGTGACGGCCTCGACCCGCTCGAGGTCGAGATCGCGCGTATCCAGCAGCAGCGCGGCAGCAGCCGGAGCGAGCCAGTCCAGCCGCAACGTGGCATGGCCCGCCAGCTGGCGCTGCGCAAAGTCGAGCGCAAGCTCCAGGTCCAGATGGGTCATTCGCACCCGATCGGGCTGCGCAAAGGAATGCGGGTCGGTGGCCATCGTCAGCAGCCCCGGGCCGCTCGCTTACAGCTCGGCGCGCAGCGGCCAGCATGCACACCAGGCCGACGCGGTACTGGAACCGTGCGCTCAGCCAAGATCCAATGCTGCGGTCAGGTCACCCGGTGCCGGGCCGCCGGCAGCCACCATGGCCTCCTCGCGCATGCGCAGGCCCGCGAGCTTTTTCAGACTGAAGCGGCGGGTGATGAAGCGCAGGATCGAGCCGGTGTCGTAGATGGTGTGGTCCACGTAGCCTTTCCGCGCAAACGGCGAAATCACCAGCGCCGGGATGCGCGTGCCCGGCCCCCAGCGGTCGCCCTTGGGCGGCGCCACGTGATCCCACCAGCCGCCGTTCTCGTCCACGGTGACCACGACCAGCATGTTCGGCCACTGCGGACTGCTGCGCAGCGCATCGACCACCCGCGCCAGATGCCGGTCGCCCGAATCGACGTCCGCATACCCGGCGTGCATGTTGAGGTCGCCCTGCGGTTTGTAGAACGTCACCGGCGGCAGCGTGCCCGACTCCACCGCGGCCAGGAAATGGTTGGTGCGCGAGGTCTCGCCCACGCCGCCATCGCGCAGGTGCTGCTTGCGTGCTGCCGTGCCGGGGCCATATTGCCTGAAGTAGTTGAACGGCTGGTGGTGGGCCTGGAAATTCGGCACCTTGGGGAAGGCATCTGGCCCACCATCGCCCTTGCCATCGAGCGCCGCCTGCCAGCCGCCGCCGTACCAGGCCCAGTCCACCCTGGCCTCATCGAGCGCATCGCCAATGGTCTGGTGCGATTGCGGCGGCAGGGTGTTGGGACTGGCCGGGTCGGCCAGCAGCGGGTTCTTGGGGTCGGTGCTGAAGGCGGGTGCGTAGGCCGGGCCCATGGTGTTCACCACCCAGAAATCCGGGGTCATGGTGTCGGGCGTGGCGAACTTCGCGTGCCCCTGCATCGCACTGCGTGGCGCGTCCGGCGCCAGCCTGGGGCGGATGCCGGTGGGATCATCGCCCTCCAGCTGCACGATCTGGAAGCGTGAGATGCTCTTGTCGGCGTTGGCATAATGCGGCGGCTGCGCGCAGGCCAGGTACTGGTGGTTGAGGAACGAGCCGCCAAACGCGCCCATGAAGAAGTTGTCGCACAGGGTGAACTGGCGCGCGAGCTGCCACAGGCGCAGGTTCACCTTGCTGTCGGCGTACCAGCCCATGGGAAACGCACCCGAATCACCCCAGGCGACGAAGCCGTCGTTCCTGCCGCCATTGATCTGCAGCTGGTTCTCGTAGAACTTGTGCACCAGGTTGCGCGTGATGACGCCCTGCGGCAGCGGATCGCCATCAGGCGTGCGCAGCGCAAACGGCCCGTTCGGCAGGCTCTTGATATCGCCTTCCTGGATGTGGAACCTGCGGTGCTCGACGATCTGCGCGTGCGGCACCATGCCGCCCCAGATCGGCGGCAACGTGGCGAGCACGCTGCCATCGCGGTCACGCTGGCGCAGCGCCTCGACCGGCACCTTGGCCAGCGGCTGCTGCAGCCCAGGGAAATCGCCGAACAGGTTGTTGAAGCTGCGGTTCTCGGCAAACAACACCACGACGTGCCGGATGTGTTCGCGCAATGCCGCGTCACTGACGGCAGCGGCCCTGGCAGCGGCCGGCGCCGCGGCTGCCGCAACGGTTTCGCCTGCGCCCAGTGCCAGTGCCGCTGCGGCCACCGTCGCGCCGCCAAGCAGGCGGCGGCGCTCGGGGTTCTCGGGTGAGCCATCGTCCGGTGCCGGGACCGGACCCGTCAACTTTTCAGCCATGCAACAAACTGCCTCCCAACCGGCACAGGACGCTGCTAAGGGGTTTTTGTCGCCGTGCCATAGAAACGCACCAGGTCGGCCTTCATCTGCTTGAGCGCGTCGACGTTGAGGTAAACCATGTGCCCCGAGGGGTAGTACGTGAAGTGTACGTTGCCCCGCAACGCCGGATCGAGCTGCATGTGCGCGAGATCGTACTCGGTGTTGAAGAACGGCGTTGCCATGTCGTAATAGCCGTTCGCCGACAGCACCTGCAGGCGCGGATTGGTGCGCATCGCGTGGGCAAGGTCGATCGCCGTATAGGCCAGCGGCAGCTCCCGCTGCATGCCGGGAGCCTTGTGCTTCCAGTCCCAGTTGCGGTTGGCACCGGGGGCAGACGTGCGGTATTCCAGCGCGCTGTGGTACTTGAGCTCATTGGTCATGTAGTTGTGGAACGCGCTCACGAAGGCACCGGTAATGCCGGTGGACGACGGGTCGTAGCCGGGATTCTCGCCGGCGGCATCCTGGTCGGTACCGGTGAAACGGCTGTCGAAGCGGCCGATCGTCAAGCGCTGGCCGCGCAGCAGCTCCTTGCGGAAGCGGCCCAGGTCGACGCGCAGGTCCGCGCTCTTGATGTAGTCCACCGAGAGGCCCGTATAGGCGGCCATCTGCTGCGCCACGCTGTCGAGTTCGGCCGCCGGCAGGTTGCTGCCCTTGGCCAGCGCGGCGGTGTACGGCCCGCGGGCCCACTGCTCCACCTGCTTGATGAACTCCGGCAGGCTGGCCGGCTTGTTGGCAATCTTGTCGTGATACCACGCCGCAGCGGCATAGGTCGGCATGTAGCCGATGTAGAGCTCGTCGTAGCCTGGCAGGCGGATCGCGTAGTTCAGGATCGACGACAGCAGCACGACGCCGTTCATCGTCATGCCGTCGTTCTGCAGCGCGTCGACCAGCCCGGCGCTGCGCGTGGTGCCGTAGCTCTCGCCGAACAGGAACTTCGGCGAGTTCCAGCGCTGGTTCTTCTCCACGTAGCGTTCGATCGCCTGCGCGAACGCGTGGATATCCTGATCCACGCCATAGAAGTCCTTGCCGGTCGCCTTGCCCACGGGCCGCGAGTAGCCGGCGCCCACCGCGTCAATGAAGACCAGATCCGTCTTGTCCAGCATGCTGTCGTTGTTCGGGATCACGTGGTACGGGGCCGGACCCGTCGCGGAGGGGCTGTCCGTCTCGACGCGCACGGGACCGAGCGATCCCATGTGCAGCCACAGGGTCGACGAACCGGGGCCGCCGTTGTACAGGAACGTCACCGGCCGCGTGCTGTTCCTGCCGTCGTTGTCGCCCACGGTATAGGCGACGTAGAACACGCTCGCCCGTGGATCGTTCTTGTCGTCGCGGATGGTCAAGGTACCGGCGGTGGCCGTGTATGCGTACTTGCGGCCGTCGATGGTCACCGAGTGCGTCGTGCGCGTGCTGTCTTCGGTGACAGGCGCCTCGACGGCGGCAGGAGCATGGCTGCTGCCGGCCTTGGCCGGTGCGGGTGCGGCGTGGATGACGCCAAGCGGAGCGAGCGCCAGCGCAGCCGCCACGATCGGCGTAAGGAAACGGTGCATCGGAACCCCCTGTGTGTAGTTCGTCGAACGAGATCGAAAGCGACCCTACCCTACCATCGACAGCCGGCGCGGCAAATATGCAGAAAGTCCCGGTTGCCGGCAGCGACGCCGCCCGCCGTCCCTGCGTATCGATGCGGCACTCAGTTCAGTGCAGTGACCCGCACCATGTCGCTGTCGTCGGCATGCTCGACCAGGATCCGGCGCACGCGATCCTGCCACACGTCGCCAAAACTCTTGCGTTGCGCGGCGGTTGCATCGGGTGCAAACGCGGCCATCAGCAAGGGGCGGAGGTTCGCCGCCGGTGGCACGCTGCCCAGGTCCAGCGCCACGCTGACCGTCTTGCCGGTATCGCTGCGTGTCACCTGGATGTCGCCACCGTGGTCTGCATCAGCATAGGCCAGCAGTTCCTGGCGCACGAAATGGCCGCCTATACCGTGGAAGCCGTTGTCGGCCGCGGCCCCGGTGAGCAGGGTGAAGACCTGGGCAATGACGCCGTTGACGCCCTCATGCTCAGGCCCGGGAATGCGCACCGTGACCGCACCGCGTACGGCAGGTCCATCGGGATACAGTGCGCGCAGCGCGGCCCGCGCCATCAGGTAGGCGCCGGCCACCGTCGGACAGGAGTGTCCGGCGAGACGTACCGCGTCAACGTAGTGGTATTCCATCAGGCCGCCTTCGGCGGCGCCGAGGAAGTCGGCCAACGGGTCGCGCAGGGTGATGCGCGGCGCCTGGTCAAAAAATGCCGGGTAGTTCATGGCGCAGCCAACCTCATTCCTCGGGCAGGTCGACGATCCCGAAGTCGATGACCACCGCGCCAGGTTCGCGCTGGCGATAGGTCACGGTGAGGTTGTCGCCGAGGCGGTCGCGCAACTGCGCCAGCAGCGGGATGGGATCGTGGTCGTTGACGAAACGCATGGTCTCGCCCGAGCGCAGCGCGCCGATCGCGCCGAAAATCGCCGAGTGGCGGAAGCGGTGCGCGATGCCGCGCGCATCGAACGGGTAGACCTTCTCTTCGGCTGCCATCACATCAGACATGTACGGGTACTCGTCATGGAAACGGGAGTGCCCAACATACGCTGGCCGCGACATCCGCCCCCTGACGTGGATCAGCCGCGCGCCCGCCTTTCTCGCAGGAGTCCGCGCCGGGGGTTCATGGTCGCGTACCAGGTGACGGTGCCCTAGAACTTGTAGCCGCGATGGATGGCCACGATGCCCTGGGTCAGGTTGCGCACCTCGACGTGGCCGAAGCCGGCGTGCTCCAGCATGCCCTTCAGCGTCTCCTGGTCGGGGTGCTTGCGGATCGACTCGGCCAGGTACTGGTAGCTGTCGGCATCGTGCGCGAACACGCGCCCGAGCCGCGGCAGCACCTGGAACGAATGGAAGTCGTAGAGCTTGCCCAGCGCGGCGTTGCGCACGCGGGAAAACTCCAGCACCAGCACGCGGCCGCCCGGCTTGAGCACGCGATGAATCTCGGCCAGCGCCCGATCCTTGTCGGTGACGTTGCGCAAGCCAAACGCCATGGTGACGGCATCGAAACTGTTGTCCGGAAACGGCAGCGCCTCGGCATTGAGCTGCGCCCAGCGCAGGCCGGACACCAGTCCGCGATCGGTGAGCCGGTCGCGACCGACATCCAGCATGGCGGCGTTGATGTCGCCAACCACGATCTCGCCGGCCTCGCCCACCACCGGCTTGAGCAGGGCGGCAATGTCGCCGGTGCCGCCGGCCAGGTCGAGCACGCGGTCGCCGCGGCGGATGCCGCTGACGGCGATGAAATGGCGCTTCCACAAGCGGTGCACGCCGAACGACATCAGGTCGTTCATCAGGTCGTAGTTGCGCGCCACCGAGGTGAACACCGCGCCGACGAGCTTCTGCTTCTCGGCAACCGGCACGTCGCGGTAGCCGAAATGCGTGGTGTCTGGCTGTTCGCTCATGGGCGACATCTTACCCGGCTGCGGCTCACTGCTGCACCGAACTGTGGAACTCGGCCGGCTTGCCATCCTGCTTGTACACCACGCCATCCTTCATGACGAAGCTGACCTTCTGCATCAGGGTGATGTCATCCAGCGGATTGCCCGGCACGGCGATGACATCGGCGTCGCGGCCCACGGCAATCACCCCGAGCTGGTCGGACTTGTGCAGCAATTCGGCGGCATGCGTGGTCGCGGCCTGCAGCGCGAACATCGGCGGCATGCCAGCCTTCACCATGTAGGTGAACTCCTCGGCATTCTCGCCGTGCGGGAAGACGCCTGCGTCGGTACCGAAGGCGATCTTGATGCCAGCCTTGTACGCCGCGGCGGCATTGTTCAGGCTCTTCGGCCCGATCTCCGCAGCCTTGCGCTGGATAGCCGGCGGGAAGTAGCCAGGCTTGGCGGCAAGCTGGGCGACGCGTTCGCCGGTGATGATGGTCGGCACCAGCCAGGTGCCGTGCTGCTTCATGAGCTGCCGGTCGGTGTCGTCCATGAGCGTGCCGTGCTCGACCGAATCCACGCCACCCAGGATCGCGCGGCGCACCGCCTCGGCGCCGTGCGCATGGGCCGCCACGGTGAAGCCATAGTCGTGCGCGGCGGCGACCACGGCCTTGATCTCGTCGATGGTCATCTGCGGATTCTCGCCGTTCGTGCCCTCGTCCAGCACGCCGCCGCCGGGCATGATCTTGATCACGTCGGCGCCATCCTTGTAGTGCTGGCGCACGGCCTTCCAGGCGTCCTGCGGTGAATCGATGATGCCTTCCTTCGGACCCGGGTCGCCGGCCAGGTCCATGCGGTAGCCGTTTGTGGGATCGGCATGGCCGCCCGTGCTGCCGATCGCCCTGCCCGCGGTGTAGATGCGCGGGCCCGGCACGATGCCGGCGTTGATCGCATTGCGCAGCGCGATCGACTCGTTGTCGCCGTCGGCCAGGTTGCGCACGGTGGTGAAGCCGGCGAGCAGGGTGCGCCGGGCATACACCGTGGAGCGGATCGCATAGTCGGCCGGATTCAGGCGGAACTGGTCGCTGTAGCTGGTCGGGCTGCCCTGCATGGTGAGGTGCGTGTGCATGTCGATGAGCCCCGGCATGCAGGTCGCAGCGGACAGGTCGACCACGCGGTACGGCGTGCCGGCAGCCTTCGCCGCCGCCTCGTAGGTGGCGCCATCGACCGTGCCGGCGCGCACCTCGCGGATGTGCCCGGCCTCGACCACCACCGTCGTCGGGCCAAGCAGCTTGCCCGCCGCCGTGTCCACCAGGTGGCCGCAATGCAACACGCTGACGTCATGCGCCGGCGGCGCGTCGGCGGCCGAAACCGCATACGACAACGACAGGACGACGGCAGCGGCCAGGACGGCAAGGCGTGGCGACATGGCAATTCCCCAAGCGTGGGATCGAGGTGCAACGATGGCGCGGAGTATAGGCCCGCCCGCCACGCGGCTCGACCGGCCAGAAGTCATGGGCCAGCGGCCGGGCGGTGGCGGGTCTGTTCCCTAGAGCGTGGGCTTGCCGTCGACCTTGTACACCACGCCGCCCTTCATGACGAAGCTGACCTTCTGCATGAGGGTGATGTCATCCAGCGGGTTGCCCGGAACGGCAATCACATCGGCGCCGCGGCCCACGGCCACCTGCCCCAGCTCGTCGGACTTGTGCAGCAACTCGGCGGCGTGCGTGGTGGCGGCCTGCAGCACGAACATCGCCGGCATCCCGGCCTGCACCATGTACGCGAATTCCTTGGCGTTCTCGCCATGCGGGAACACGCCCGCATCGGTGCCGAAGGCAATCTTCACGCCAGCCTTGTAGGCGCGGCCGGCACTGGCCTGGATCACCGGGCCGACCTCCTTGGCCTTGCGCGCGATCTGCGGCGGGTAGTAGCCGGGCTTCGACGCCATCTCCTCGGCGTACTTGCCGGCAATGATGGTCGGCACCAGCCAGGTGCCGTGCTTCTTCATGAGCTGCAGGTCGGCCGCATCCATGAACGTGCCGTGCTCGATCGAATCCACCCCGGCGATCACCGCGCGCCGGATCGCCTCCGCGCCATGCGCGTGCGCGGCCACGGTGAAGCCGTAGTCGTGCGCGGCCGCAACCACCGCCTCGATCTCGGGGATGGTCATCTGTGCGTTGTCGGCGCTGGCGCCCTCATCCAGCACGCCACCCGAGGGCATGATCTTGATGGCGTCGGCACCATCCTTGTAATGCTGGCGCACGGCCTTCCAGGCGTTTTCGGGCGAATTGATGATGCCGTCCTTCGCGCCCGGATCACCGGCCAGATCCATGCGGTAGCCGTTCGTGCCGTCGGCATGGCCGCCGGTGCTGCCAATCGCCTTGCCGGCGGTGTAGATGCGCGGCCCCGGCACGACGCCGGCATTGATCGCGTTGCGCAGCGCGATGGATTCGTTGTTGCCATCGGCGAGGTTGCGCACCGCGGTGAAGCCCGCCAGCAAGGTGGTGCGCGCATACACCGTGGAACGCACGGCGTAGTCGGCCGTGTTCCAGCGGAACTGGTCGGAGTACCCCGTCGGGCTGGTCTCCATGGTCAGGTGCGTATGCGCATCGATCAGCCCCGGCATGCAGGTCGCATCGGCCAGGTCGACGTAACGGTAGTTGCCGCCCGCCGCACTGGCCGCCGCCTGGTACGGCGCCGCATCCACCTTGCCCGCACGCACCTCCTTGATGCGCCCGGCCTCGGCCACCACCGTGGTCTCGCCCAGCAACTTGCCGGCGACGGTATCGACCAGATGCCCGCAATGCATCACGGTGACGTCATTTGACGGAACGCTCCCGGCAGCCAGCACACTGCACGGCAGCGACACGAGGATGGCGGCGGACAGGGCGGCGAGGCGCAAGGACATGGGACGGGCTCCGGGGGAATGGATCGCCACTGTAAATGAAGGACTGCCTGGGCGCGACAGCGCAGGCTGGCGCGCAGAAGTTCGCCCGAGTCGCGCGCATGGCAGCGTGCTTATCCCGCTTTCGCGGGCATACGCCACCTACACACCTCGAAAAGCGCGATATGCATGCTGACGACGGCGACTCCGCAGCGCCCCAACCCGCCGTCAAACAGTTGACGCGGCGTTACATTTTCGACCTTGACGGTGCCGCCTGCAGTGTGGACTATCGGTGCATATGCCCCGATCAGGGGCCTACTAGGCGTTAGCTCTAAATACATGACGTCGCTTGCGAATCAAATCACTCACCGAAGGGAGGAGCTTGGCATGAGCCAGGCCGAGGTTGCTCGCCGTGTGGGTGTTTCGGCAGCTTCTTTGTCACGCTGGGAGGCAGGGGCTGGCGTTCCAAGCAGTGGCAATCTTGAGGCGCTCGCGGCCACTCTGCGCACCACGGTCAGCGCCTTATATTCCAGCACGGGTGTGTTGGCACCACTCGACGTCGCAACACTTGCCGACTCTATCAACTGCATGGAGCAATCGCTCGGCAATTCGTTTCAGTCATTACCGTACAATCAGAAAGCAAAGCTACTCGGCTACGTTTATGCTCGTGGCGGTCAGGTCACAGATCAAGAAGCAAAGGCTCTCGTTGCACTTTTGCAATGAGCTAACTATTCGGTCAACCGGACGCTCACCCGCTACGCGGGTTCGCGTCGGTTACCTCAAGCGTTAGAACTCACAATGACCGCGTCTCGCAAGATTGTTGTGCATTCTGTACGGGGCTTCAGCCCAGAATTCGCAACATGCGTCGCAGACTGGATCAAGGGTGGCGTGGTTTTTTTGGGTGTCGTCGGTAAGGATGCCGCTCGGCTTGAGGACCTCGCCGACGAAGTTGCAGTTGGGGACGGCACTACTGCTCCTTATTTTTTGCTAACAACGTCGCACCCAGGCGAATCTTTGGCCGAAGCCGTCGAGTTCGCTGAGACACTTACGGGTGAGCATGCTGGTCCTGTGCAGGTAGTAGAGTTCTAACTGTTCATTCCAGCGGACGCGCTACGCGCGCCGCTAAATTCAAGCGTTAGGCCCTAGTACCTGCGACCTTTTCTGCAAGCTCAAGCGCACGAAGCGAAATCTGCTCAAGTGCACGGATTGCGTACCCTAGATCGCTCGTCTCGCCGTGCATGCTGCATAGCACTTCGAGCGCGTCCACAGTTGCGCGCCGGTCTTTGTCCGCTCGCTCAAATAGCTGCATCAATGCCAAGTGGTTTGCCGTCTTGGCGCTTTCGGTTTCTTCAGTCCATCGTTCCGGTTTTTTCATTGCAAAAACCTCTTGGTTCGTGCCTAACAACTCAATCCAGTCGGACGCTCGCCTACGGCTCGCGCCGCTGATTTCGGGCGTTAGGCCGCTGATGAACCCATACGAAGAATTGGAGCGCAGACTGCGGAAAGCAACGTGCTTGCACGATTCCGCCGCCGTTCTCTGCGATCTCCTTTCGGGTGGTTACTCAGTTTGGACGGATGGTTCGCTTTACAGCATCAAGCAACTGGTTGCGCGCGTCGAGGGGTTGCAGATCCACGTATACGCCAACGAGCACGCGCCACCTCACTTCCACGTCAAGGGCAAGGGCATCAATGCCTCATTTACCATCCAAGATTGCACGCTCATGCACGGCGACATCGGTGGTCGTGAGTGCCGGCTTGTCCAATGGTGGTTCGAGCGGTCGCACCCGCAAATCGTGGCGGCCTGGAAAGCTACGCGGCCATCAGACTGTACAGTTGGCGAAGTTCGTGAATAGCACGCGGCCTAACAACTCGGTCAAGCGGACCGCCGTCCCGCTATGCGGGTCGTCGGCCGCTTACCTCAGGCGTCAGACCCCGATGTTCGAGTCCACGTCCATCGTCGCGTGAAGGATCCGAACAATCAGCAGCTCATCTTCACTCGGCTGCTTGTAATAGATCACGTGCGCCCCTCGAGGGAGCTTCCGGTAGCCTTCCCGGATATCGTCGCAAGCCTTCCCCATCAGGGGGTTCTTCGCCAGCGAGCGAAAGACTTGATCCACTTCCTTCAAGTACACATTGCGCTGCCGCACACCCCATCGGTTCTGGGTAAACCGCGCGATCGACCGCAGGTCGGCCTGCGCCGATCTGGTGAGATAAAAGCGCCTCACTGCTGCTCAGAGTCCAGCTCTGCAACGAGCGACTCATAGCTGTACTTGGCTCGCCCGCTCCGCTCACCGACAATTAGCGCGTTCCGTAGAACCTCCAACTTGCTTTCGGTAGTCTCAAGCAAGCGCAGCCCGGCTCGGACAACTTCACTGGCAGAGCCGTACCGGCCACTGTCTACTTGGCCCGCAATGAATTGCTCAAAGTGGTCACCCAAGCTGACACTCGTGTTCCTGGCCATGGCGTCCTCCTCTGTCTGTACCAAATGTTGGTACAAGGGCCCGCGCATGTCAATCGGAGCCCAACAATTCCGTAGGAGACTTCCCCGTCAACCCAAGTGCATGAAGCTTTTGCCCTGGGCTTTCGGGCCACTGCCGGCGAGGGGGATTTCGGCGGTGCGCAATGCGTGTCTGACGGCAGGTTCATTTGTCACGCCAAAGGCTGGTGAAGCGTCCTCGTTGATTCGAGCCAGTTGGAAGTAGAGTTCCCATCGAAGGAGCTCTGCATGAAGAAGTCGAAGTTTTCCGAGGAACAGATCGTCCGGATCCTGAAAGAGGTCGAGGCCGGCGCGA
>Ga0209941_1000438_pt1 | contig 52659 bp, 47 predicted proteins | sample ThiBiot_300_plan_FD_183945 | JGI IMG/M metagenome (GOLD analysis project Ga0209941, IMG submission 183945) | Wastewater bioreactor microbial communities from Cape Town, South Africa - Thiocy_solids_1 (SPAdes) | ecosystem: Engineered > Bioremediation > Thiocyanate > Unclassified | place: South...
CCCGCTCCGTCCTCGCCGCCGCCAACGCACCCGGCATCACGACCTGACAGTCCACATCATCAAACGCCATGGACGATACGGGCCAGGCAGTGAACGACCTTTTGACCCCTAACTGAACAGTATTGGGCCTAGGTGTGACGGCTGAGCCCGACAAGGTCGAAGATGAGCGGGGTATCAGGATGCATGTCGCTTCCCTTGTACGCGCGCAGAAGCACCGAGCGCGACCTGCCCCACCTGTCGACGCCGCAGCACCGCCCCCCACAGTACCTACGTGCGTGGCCCCGCTGACCTCCCCTCGCTCGGTCGTGGTGTTCGGCTCGAGCTCCACGTGCGCCGCTTCTACTGCCAGAATGCCCGCTGCGCGCGTCGCACCTTCGCCGAGCCGCTGCGCGGCCTCATCGACCGGCATGCGCAGCGCACGCGCCGCCTGGCCGGCGCACAGCGTCGTGTAGCGGTGCAGGCCGGCGGTGAGGCTGGTGCGCGTCTCGCCGCCGGCCTGGCCATGCCGACGAGCCCGGACACCTTGCTGCGACTGGTGCGGACGGCGCCACTGCCCAAGCGCCAGACGCCGCGCGTCCTCGGCGTCGACGACTGGGCGCTGCGGCGAGGGCGCATGTACGGTACGATCTACGGCACGATCCTCGTCGATCTCGAGGCCCGTCACGTCGTCGATCTCCTGCCCGGCCGAACCTCGCACACGCTCGCCGCCTGGCTGCGCCGCCGTCCAGCCGTCGCGGTGATCGCGCGTGACCGGTCGACCGAGTACGCGCGGGCGGCGACGACCGCGGCGCCGCAAGGCACTCCAGGTGGCCGATCGCTGGCACCTCCTGGTCAACGGGCGCGACATGGCCGAGCGCTGGCTCATGAGCGCGTATCCGCACCACGTTCGTCGTCCGGAGATGCTTCCAGTGCTCCCGCGAGAAGTCGTAGTAGGCCACCATCCGCTCCCAGTCCCGCTCCAGGCGCTCGACCGCCTTCGGGAAGCGCGTCTGATACGCGAGACGGAAGCTCCGGCGCTCGCGCTCGGCCTCCGCCCGGCTCTCCGCCCGGCTCTCCGCCCGGCTCTCCGCCCGGCTCTCCGCACCCGCGATCCGCTGTAGATGCGCCTTCATCTCGGGCTGCCCCTTGAGCGGCACGACGTCGATCACGTTGCGCATCTTGTGGTTCTAGCCGGGGGCCCTGCGACGCAGGGCGGCCGGCCAGCAGCGCTGCTCTTTACTCTCCGGCCACACCTGGGCCAGTGCGCTCCAGATGCCAAGGTGCCCGTCGGCCACGGTGAGCTTCGGCACACCGAGCCCACGCGCCTTCAGGTCACGCAGGATCGCCACCCAGCTCTCGGTCGACTCCCTCTGCCCGCTCTCGACGGCGAGGACCACCTTCCGACCGTCGGCGAGCGAGCCGATCAGGACCAGGAGGGCGGCCTTCTCCTTCTCGAGCCCCGCCTTCACGTAGACCCCGTCGGCCCAGACGTAGACGAGCGACATCTCCGAGAGATCGCGCCCGCGCCACTGGTCGTACTCGTGCTGCCAGTCGGCCTTGAGGCGCTGGATCGAGCTGGCCGAGAGCGGGGCGGCGTCACCGAGGAGGCCACGGAGGCGAGCTCGAAGTCGCCGGTGGAGAGCCCGTGGAGGTGGAGCTCGGGGAGGTAGAGCTCGGGGATGAGAGCGCCGACCTCACGGGTGCGGCGCTGGAAGAGCGGCAGCACGCGGCTCACGAAGCGCTCCTCGCCATGGGCGGCAGCCATGTCGCGCACCCGGGGGCGCCGGACGGTGATGGTGCCACTGGTGAGGGCGAGCTTACGCGGGCGGCCGTAGCGGTCGCGGTAACCGGCCGAAGTCGCCTCCGTACGGCGCTCGCTCCTGGCTCGGCCGAGGAGGGCCTCGACCTCCTCCTCGAGGAGCCGCTGGACGAAGTGCTGGATCTGCTCACGGGCGTAGGTCTCGAGCGTCTCCCAGAGCGGGCTGGCGGCAGCGCCGTAAGGTGGGGTTGACGCCGCGGCTTCGCTGATGATCTTGGACACGGGCGGTGGCTCCTTTTCGATGCCGGGATTCTCCCGGGGGTGATTGGTCTCACCCGAGAAGGTGTCACCGCCTTTCGCTTATTTCCACACTTTCAGACGATAGCTCCTGCCGCCACGGCTGCGCGATTACCTGGCTATACGCTTGCACTGCCGTCTCAGATGAGTGATATTACATGCTCATATGAGCAGCGAGAGAGGTAATCATGGCGACGAAGCCGGTCAAGGGAGTCAAGGGGGAGCGCGGCGTTCGACGTACGGCGCCGGAACAGAAGCAGCAAGCGGCTTCACAGGGCGAGAGGATGCTGAGGATACTGCCGCTCTCCTCACTGCATGAGCGCGACGCGATGGAACGCGTCCGCCTCGTCAAGCAGGGGGTTCCGGCGCAGCTCCTCGTCGTGCTCGCCCGTGACATGGCGATCTCGAGAGAGAAGCTCTACGCGACCATCGGCGTGCCGCGTGCGACGGCAGACCGGAAGATCCGGGAGCAGGCGCTCCTGAATCCCGACGAGAGCGAGCGGGCTCTCGGGATCGCCCGCCTGGTCGGGCAGGTGGACCAGATTGTCCGGGAGTCCGGCTCCCCTGAGGGCACCGAGGGCACCGAGGGCTTCGACGCCGCCCGATGGGCCGCCGCATGGCTGGACCGCCCGCACCCGGCGCTCGGCGGTGTGCGCCCGGCTACGCTGATGGACACCGCGGAAGGCCGCGGGATCGTGTCGGACCTCGTCGCCCAGATGCAGTCGGGCGCGTACGTGTGAGAATTTCGCGCCGCCAGCGCGTGGGTGACCACTTCGGGAATGGTCGGCCGGGGAGTGTCGCGTGAGCGTGAGTAAGGCGGTGCAGCTCTGGCGCATCGGCGCCGACACGCCGGTATACGAGGCGCACGACCTGTCGGGAAGGGGGGCGGAGCTCACCGGGGGACGGTGGAACCGAAAGGGTACCGCTCTCGTCTACACCTCGACGACGCGCGCGCTGGCGTGCCTAGAGACGGTCGTCCACCTCGGGAGCGGCGACCCGCTGCCGCTCAACCGTTACCTGGTCGAGATCACGGTGCCCACAGACGCCTGGGCTGCCCGGACGGTATTCGCCTCCGCGGCACACGTGGGCTGGGATGCCGAGCCGGCCGGCAAGGTGTCACTCGACTGGGGAACCGCGTGGGCCACCGCAGGGGACGCGCTGCTGGCGGAGGTGCCATCGGTGATCGTGCCCGAGGAGTTCAATATCCTCATCAACCCCCGTCACCCTGCGGTGCGCTCGCTCTCGGCGACCAAGCGCCGCAGGTGGACCTACAACGCGCGCCTGCGACCGCCGATGCCGTGAGCGGCGTCGATCGGAGGAAGCCCGGGGTTGCTAGGGACGGCGGATGTCAGTCCGCCGTTGCCCCTCCATCCGCCGCCCTGACGTTCCGGCCCGTGCCCGGGGACGAGCCCTGTCGCATTCTCGCGTGCCAGGAGTGTCGAATATTCACCCGCCGCCTGCAGCAAGTACCGGATCTGCCGTGCCGATCTGCCGTGCCGATCTGCCGTGCCAAGCGGCGGCTCGGACTCGGCGGCTCAGCTGTCGGCGGACGAGGTGCTATGGCGACGTCGGCCGGCCTGCCGAGTCGCCGAACGACAATACCAGAGCGCGCCAGTCGCTCTCCAGCTCTGGTGGGGTGAGTCCCAGCGCCCCCGCCACCGCTTCGATGCCGGGCTGACCAGCCCGCGTCTCCTCGACCAGCCGACGGACTGCGGCATCGCCGCCGCGGCGATGCGCGAGCTCGAATACCGCGGCGGCGGCGGGGAGCCTCGCGCTACCAATGGGTCCGGAGCCATTCTCCTCGAGGACGGCTCGTAGCTCCAGCCCTGGCTGACGTGCCAGGAAGGTCGCGAGATCCTGCATCATTGTCGGGAAGGTCTGGCCGCGCGCCCCGCCGAGCCAGTAAGCGATGCCCTCTCCGACGAACGCCGACGCGTCACCGAGCCAGGGGGCAAGGAGCACGTGCGTGAGCTCGTGCAGGTACGCCTCTCCGAAGCGAGGATCGGCCGCGAACACGATGCGGGCGCGAGGGTTGGCGCGGCCGCCTGAGCGGTCGGCGCTGATCGCCCATTCCAGTCCCGTCAACTGCAAGGCTGCCTGGACGTCGGGGACCAGATAGTATGTGATCCGCCTCGCGTCGGAGACGCCGAAGCGATGCGCGGTAGCATCCAGCCATCGCGCTGTCTCCTGCGCCCGGCGAGTGTCGAAGCCGAGCGCCGGATGCACCACGTAATCGATCTGGCCGACGCGCTCCCGGCGCCACCCTGCGGTCTCCACGACACCCGGATGGGCGAGCACCCAGCGCCCACCCTCGTGTACCACGTGCATGCGCTCCATTGCGAGCAGGCCCGGCCGTGCAATCGTCCCTCCGCTCGTGTAAACCGTGCGGAGGACCCACCGGGAAGAGTCGCCAGCGACGAGTGGGAGGGCTTCGATGAGTACGGCGTCGGCATCAGCGATGTAGCTCGCGGATGCGAGCGCAAGGTCTGGATCCGGGGCACGTTCCCGGTCGGCGGCCGACCAGAAGGCCACTCGCCGGGTGCTATCCTGGCGCACTGCGAGGTAGTCGCGCCACAGGCGCACCACCTCGGCGCGCACGGCAAGCGCGGGGTCCACGCCCCACCAGCTCTCCGGGGTGACGGTCGTGTCGACGGCAAAGCCCAGGGTCAGGCGTGAGGACCGCTCGGCGCCCCCGCCCGCGTCCTGTGCGCAGGCTACGGGACCACCCAGCGCCATGAGGACGACGACGCTCACCAGGACGGATGGTGCAGTTGTTCTGACGCGGCTCAAAGTCACACATCTCGAGCACGCGAATACTGAGCACGGGAATACCGAGTGAGCCGGTGAGGATATGGTCATAGTGTACGCGAGGCTGGGGTCTCCATCTGCAGGTTCTCACGAGCAACCGACGTCAGCCATCACTGGGTGCGCTCCGTGGGGCACAGCCATAGAGAACTCGCCGTCCCTGTCGGAGGTCACGGGAGCATGGCCCTGGCCTCTCTGCTCAGGAAGGGGGAACGCCGGGCGAGCCGGGCGCGCCGAGCGCGCCGGGTGCGAGTCCCCCCTGACACGCAGGCTACCGATTCGAAGTCGCCAATGACTTGCCACCGGCTAAAGACACATGAGCCTGGCTAGACTCTCCCCTTGACTTTCGATGGGAGATTCGCAGCTTCCCATAGAAACTCAATGGGAGGGAAATGAAGTCCGCTGCCACACCGCCGCTCGACCTCCTGCGCGGCACCCTCGACCTGCTCGTCCTCCGCGCCCTCTCCTGGGGCCCGGCTCACGGCTACGCCGTCGCCCGCTGGATCGAGCAGGTCACCGGCGACGTCCTCAGCGTGGGCGAAGGGTCGCTCTACCCGGCGCTGCACCGCCTCGAGGAGCGTGGCTGGGTGGAGGCAGACTGGGGAGTCTCGGACAACAACCGTAGGGCCAAGTTCTACCGGCTGACCTCCGTCGGACGCGCGCAGCTCAGGGTGGAGACCTCCACCTGGACGCGCTTCGCCACGGCGGTCTACGCCGCGCTCGAAGCCCCAGCAACGCCTGCGGCGCCCAACGCGACCGCCTGATCCCGTGAGGTGACGGTGACTGATCATCAGACTCCGGGTTCGAATCCGGGTTCGAATCCGGGCTCGAATTCTGGCTCGAATTCTGGCTCGAATCCGCGTTGGAATCCTGGCACCAATCCTGGGACCAATCCTGGGACCAATCCTGGCACCAATCCTGGATTCACCTTCGACCCCGCGCCAGGGTGGCGTCCCCTGCGACGCCTCTTCGGCCCACATGCGGAGGAGGACGTGGGTGCTGAGCTGGGCTTTCACCTGGAGATGCGGCGCGCGGATCTCGTCGCGCGCGGTGCCACACCGGAGGAGGCCGGCCGCCTCGTGCGCGAGCGCTTCGGTGACGTGGAGGCCGTTGCCGCGGAGTGCCGCACCATTACCCACCGCCGTGAGCGGCGCCGCACCCGACACGAGTGGCTGGGCGCGCTCGCCCAAGATCTCCGCTTCGCCTTTCGCACGCTCGGCCGCGACCGGATTCCGACGACTGTCGCCGTGCTCACCCTGGCCCTCGGGATCGGGGCGAGTACCGTCATGTTCGCCCTGGTGGACGGTGTACTGCTGCGCCCGCTGCCCTACTCGAGCCCCGGCCAACTGGTCTCCGTCTGGCCGGAACGTGGCTTCTCGGTGGCAGAGGTCACCGGGTTCAGCGAGCGAAGCCGGACCTTCGACGAGGTAGCCGCGTACCGCGCCAACGTCGGTGTCAGCCTGTCGGGAGACGACGGGTCAGGGCGTGCGCCGGACCGGGTGGAGAGTGTGCGCACGACCGCGAACCTGTTCCATGTCCTGGGCACGGGGGCCGCGCTCGGTCGCACCTTCGGGGGCGGCGAGGACCGGCCGGGAAGCGAGCCGGTGGTGCTGCTCAGTGACGGCCTGTGGCGCGATAGGTTCGGCGCCGACCCCGGTACGGTGGGGCGCACGATCCAGGTTGACGGCGAGGGCCGCACGGTGGTGGGCAACATGCCACCCGACTTCCAGTTCCCCACCGGCACCGCCCGGCTCTGGATCCCCATGATGATGGACCCGGCGAATGTCGGCGCCTTCTGGGGCACGGCCGGATTCAGGGTGATCGCGCGGCTCGCCCCCGGCGCCACTGCGGCCCAGGCGCGCGAGGAGCTGCTCCGTGTCGCTGGCCAGCTCCGCGTGGAGAACCCGCTCTGGACGCCTGCTGCCGAGGGCTACCTGGCGGGCGCGGAGGTCGTCCCGCTCAAGCAGCAGATGGTGGGCGGTGTCAGGCGGATGCTCCTCCTGCTTCTGGGAGCGGTGGGGCTCGTGCCGCTCATCGCCTGCGTCAACGTGGCCAACCTGCTCCTCGCGCGCGGCCTCGCTCGTGGGCGCGAGCTCGCAGTACGTGCGGCGCTCGGTGCCGGACGTGCCCGGCTCGTTCGACAGCTGCTCACCGAGAGTCTGCTGCTCGCGCTCCTGGGCGGCGGGGCCGGGGTTCTGCTAGCCGCGGGCGGGCTCCGGCTGGTACTTCGCCTGCTGCCGGCGGACGTGCCGAGACTCGGCGACGTGACGCTCGACGCGCGCGTGCTCGGCGTGGCGTTCATCGCCACACTCGGCACGAGCATGGTGTTCGGGCTGCTGCCCGCCATCCGGACGGCACGGCCCGAGACGTCGGATGCGCTCCGGCAGCGGAGCACGGGCGGCGGGAGGCGAGGCCGGCTGCAGGCGGTGCTGGTGGCGGTGGAGATGGCGCTGGCCGTGGTGCTGGTGACCGGGGCCGGGATGCTTCTCCGAGGAGTCTCGCGGCTGCAGCACGTGGATCCGGGGTTTGCCACCGAGGACGTCGTGACGGCGCGTCTCAGCCCGCCGGAGCGTGAGTACCAGGGGCGGGCCGCACAGCTGGGGTTCTACGACGGGGTGCTGGAGCGCGCCGCGGCACTTCCGGGAGTCGAGACGGTAGCCCTCACGAGCCAACTTCCGTTCGACCAGGAGAACACCACGTGGGCCACCTCGATCGAGGGCGTGACGACCGACCCCAACGATCTGCCGATGTTCGACCGTCGGAGCGTCACCGCCGACTACTTCCGGGTGCTCGGCGTGCCGCTGCGAAGGGGACGCGCGTTCAGTGAGGCGGACGTCGTGGGTGCGCCCCTCGTGGCCATCGTCGACGAGGCTGCGGCACGTCGCTTCTGGCCCGGGCAGGACCCGATCGGCCGTCGTGTGGGCTGGCCGTGGGCCAACGAGTGGCGCACGGTGGTGGGTGTGGCGGCGACGGTACGAAACGGGGACCTGGTGGGCGAGCCTCCGATGGCGGTCTACGTGCCCTTCGCCCAGGCGCCCGTCGCCGGGGCGACCCTGGTCATACGAAGTGTCCGGCCACCGGCCCAACTCGCACCGGAGTTCCGCCAACTGGTGGCCTCGATAGGCGCTGATGTGCCGGTGACACAGGTACGGGCGATGGACGAGGTCGTGCGCGGCACGCTCGGACGGGAGCGACTGGCGACTCTTCTGCTCGGCGCCTTCGCGGTGGTGGCACTCGTGCTGGGTGCGGTGGGGCTCTATGGGGTGACGGCCTACCAGGTGGGGCAGCGGAGGGGTGAGATCGGTGTCCGGATGGCGCTCGGCGCACGCGCGTCAGATGTGCTGCGGCAGGTGCTGGCGCGTAGCGTGACGCTCGCTCTTGCCGGCACCGCGGTAGGTCTGGTCGGCGCTCTCGCGTTGTCACGGGTGCTGGATGGAATCCTTCCAGGCGGCGGTGCCGTCGAGCCCGTCGTCCTGCTGGCGGTGCCCCTCGTCCTTCTCGTGGTGTCCATCCTGGCGACGCTCGTACCTGCCATCAGAGCCGCTTCGGTGGAGCCCACGGTAGCGTTGAGTGGGGGTTAGAAGCTGGCCTCGGTAGGCTGTCGACTTCCGTCTGCTGTCACGGTTTCCAGCCCTGGGGCGGCAACTCCTGGGGCGGCAACTCCTTGGGCGGCAACCGCGCCCCGCCCATCCCGCCTCTAGCATTGGTGCGGCTCGATTGCGGCGAAGGAGGACCCGATGAAGTGGAACCGACTCACGGAGGCGCAGATCGTCGCGGTGCTGCAGGAGGCCGCTGGCGAAGCCGCGGTGGGCCGAGTGGTGACTCGGCGGCCCCAGATGACGGATAGACTCTGTATCGCTGTCGCGCGAGGTATGTCGACATGCCACGGATCGAGGTGAAGTGCCTGTGCGTTCTCGTCCTCGAGGACGGAACGCGCGCCTCAAGAGCCAATCGCCGGCCAATCGCGCGCCAATCGCGGGCCTGTCGCTCGACTAAGCGTAAGAGCATGGCAGTCGGGCCGCACGTCGGTGTGTCGGACCGTCTCGACCACTATCGAGAATGGGGATTCTCACATAGCGGCGCCGATGTCTGAATCACCTCCGGGTGGTACGTGCACCGGCCTGCGGTCGGGTGGCCTTCACGCTGGTCCAGCATGACGAGAGGGAGCTCCGCGTGCAGGAGCTCCCTCCTCACGCCCAAGGGGCAGCTCCCGCGTCCTCTCATCGCTCGACCAAACGTGTCTCCCGCTCTCGTGAGACCAGCCGGTCCTGGTCCACGCCCGTCGGCAGCGCATGGCGATCACCGAGCCCGATGGTCGATGTACGGGCGCACCCCTCCCGACACCCGTGTACGAGCGACCAGTCCATCGTGCCCTCGACGACGTGGTACCGTTGCGCGCCGACGAGAGCATCGGGTGTCGTTCCTAGCACCAGCGCCATGAGCCTGAGCTCCATCAGACCGGCGACAATCGCGTTGAGCGCGATGACGCTCGGCGCCCGCGCTTCCTCGGCAGCTCTCTGAGTGCCTACATCGAGATATCCACGATGGCCTCGTTGGCTGGGGTGCTCCTGCGCCTCGGTGACCTCGTGACGGGTGTAGACGCCAGCGCACTCGGAGCACGGGTGCCCGGTCCCGGTGGCGCTGACCTCCGACTTTCCGGCGAGCACGCGCCCCGTCGCCGGGTCGCCTTTGAGCACCGTTCCGCCCTGCACGACGGGGATGAGGTGGGCGAAGGCTAGATGGTCGAGTACCTGCCGCGCCCACGGCGAATCGGCCACATTGAGGATGATGTCGCAGTCCAGCAGGTGCGGGATCGTCGCCTCCTCGATCACGCTCCCGTCGATCGCCGTGAACTCGAAGGATGGCGCCGTTGCCGCGGCGCGTGCCAGCCGCTCGGCCACCCGCACCTTCGGGATGTAGGCTGCCGCCTCCTCGCGCGTTGCTCCCTGAGAGCGGTTGAGGTTCTCCCTGGTGAGCCGGTCGTAGTCCACGCCCACCAAGCCTCCGACGCCGAGACGCGCCACGTGCTCGGCGAGGATTCCGCCGACGCCCCCGGCGCCGGTGAGCCCCACCCGGACGCTCGCAAGTGCGCGCTGGCCGGCGGTGCCCCAGAGCTGGACGGTGGAGTCCTGCGCGTCGAGCGCGATGCCGCCCTCGGCCCCCGCTGGCCCCTCCGCGCCGACGCTCGTCGGCAGCTTGCGCAGCGAGGGCCCCACGATGCGTACCGCCGACACGTAGGTCATCACCGCTGCCTCGGCGCTGAAGAGTGGATCGCGCACCTCTTCGAGCGTGCGTGGGAACCGGAAGCTGTACTCGCGCACGGACCACAGCCCCGTATCTGACAATATGCCGGCCGCGAGCGGCGCGCGATGACCAAGCGACCGCCCCAGCGCGTACAGGTCGCGTGGATCCACCTCCAGGTCCTCGGGGCTCGGGTGCGGGAAACTGTCCTCGCGGCCGCGGCGCACCGGATGCGTGTGCAGGAACAGCAGCCCGCCGTCCTCGCCGGTCGCCTCGTCTGCCGCCCGGGACTTGTACGTTTCGGAGAACAGGAGGCAGTGCCGGATGTGAAAGCGTACATCGCCCGGCCTAGGTAGCACGACCCGGCGCAGCAACAGCGTGCGCCGACGGCAGCCGCGAGAGACGTGAAGGACGCCGATAACGCCGCGTTCTGGCGCTCGGTCGGGACACTGCGGTAGCAGGATATCGCGCAACTCCGCCATGACCTGCTCTGTCATGGCTAGGTGCAGCTCCGTCGCGCCATCCGGGTGATGCGTCGAGAGGCGTCGGGTAGGGACGTCGGCTGTGGTCATTGTGCCCCCTCGCGCACGCACTTCCGCGCCCACTCTACGATGGCCACGAGGTCCTCGCCCTGGCGGGCCGGCATCCCGCGCCAGTCCCAGCTCCAGAACCCCACGCCCGTGACGTCCAGCGCGGCGGCGAGTGGCTGGGCAGAACCATGGCTGACATGCTGCCATGGGATCTTGGCCCCGTCGCCGCGGGTGAGGAAGGGCACGGTCAGCACACCATAGGACTCGGCACTCGGGAAGTTGCGCGCAACTCGGGCGAAGAGCCGCGCGTTATCTTGGGTGTACCGCGCCGGCAACTCGGCGTCGCCAAGCGCTGCGCCGTCGCTGGGCCGCGAGGCGCCTTTCGTAAGGGTTCCCACCGCGACGTACACGAAATTCCCCTCGATTGCGACGACTGGGGCGTCGGGGATGAGGCGGGCGCGGATGGCCGCGAGTCCACGCTGCAGCGCGTTCGGCAGCGTGGCCTCGTTGATGCCCGGCGAACCGGTCACGCGCGCCCTCCGCCGCGCGGCACGGCACGGAAGTGTCGCGCGTGTGGCTCGTCGAGCGGCACCTGCTGCGCGCTCTCGAACTGCTGCTCCGCGGGCCCCTGTGCGCCGCGCAACGCTTCCAAGATGTAGTCCTCTGGCGGCCGGAAGCCGGCGTCCTCAAGGATATGGGCCGCGGGCACTGGCGATGTCTCGTACTTCAGCGTCAGCGTCCCAATGTGGACGACGAACGTCCGGCCGTTCTGGTCCTGCCCCTTCGACTGAGCCTGGTTCTGCACGCCGTTGGTCATGATGCTCGCTCTCCAGTGGTTTGTGACGCTGCACGCCCGCTCCAGCCTAGGCCGAGCAGCAGAAGTGTTCAGTAAACACTAAACACCACAAAAGCGGCACACAACCCCTGAGGCTGCTGGGGTTCAAATGAGCGGGGGATCCGCCACTGCGTAGCCCCGAGTCTCCAGGGCGATCGCCATCGCCTCGGCGGAAACGCCGAAGATCTCGCGAATCGGCGGCAGATCGTCGACGCAGCACCCCGCAAGCCGTCGCGCGTGCTCACGCAGGGACGAGGACCGGATCCGCCACTGTGGGGAACGCCAGGCCACCGGCGGCTCGCGGAAGCGGCGCTCGAACTCCACCCGCAGCACGCCCGGGTCCATAAGCAGGGAGATGGCGAAGCGGTTGGCCTGCCACTCCTCGCGCGGGATCTTAGCCCGGCCAGGCGAGGGGAATACGGCGCCGTTCAGCCCCACAAATTCGAAGCTGCCGTCAATCTCGTCGGGCCCGAAGAGGCTCAGCTCCCGCGCCCGCGCGACGAACAGGGGACGATGCAGAACCCAGTGTCCCAGCTCGTGCGCGACCGTGAACCTGGCGCGCCCCGGATCGGGGTCGTGACGCAGCGACCCGGAAATCAGGATCCGCCGCCGGAGCGGCTGGGTCTTGCCGAGTATGAGTTGCCCGTCCTCGGCCCGGAGCTCGGCATCGAGATCGAACGAGAGCTGCTCCTTCTCGGAGAGGTAGCAGAGCACCTCCTCAAGGTCGATTGGGCGTGACCGGTCCAGGCCGGGGCCGAACGTGCGCTGCAGGAGATCGGCCGCCCGAGCCTCGATTTCGGGCTCGGGGAGCCACGGGAAGATCATCGGCCGCCCTCGCGCCCGAACTGCCGATCCATGTAGCGCCGAACCTGCTCCTGTTCGGCAGGCGAGAGGCCCTTTACGCGTCGGTAGAGCGCGACCTCTAGCGAACTCTCTGGCACCACGTCGCTCGGCGTCCGTCGGGCTAGGACCAGCAACTCGTCGGCATCTAGGGCGAGCTCGCGGGCCACAGACCGAAGCGTCTCCTCCGAGACGGAGGGCACCTCGTCCTCGCATTCGAGCTGGGTCACGAAGCCCGGCGACTTCCCGATCGTCTTGGCGAGTTCCCGCAGACCGATACCCTGATTCTGTCGCGCACCGCGGATCCGCTGACCGAGTTCGGACGGCATGGGACGGAGGGGTTAGAGGGGACATCTCAGAAGCACGGGGACGCCGGAGCCGACCTGCACTGCCTTCCGGGCGTGCGGCAGGGCGGTCCGGATGTGTATCTTGAACGTTCACCGATCACTCAACACTAGACCCGGGTCGCCCCTCCGTGCCAGCCCGACGCTGGAGCCCCGAAGCTCCTCTCCCACGCCCGTTGCTCATGGTCACGCTATCCATCGTCTACCAGAGCCAGTTCACCTGGATCGCGAACTTCATCCGGGGGATCGCGACGATGTTCTGCGCGACGTCTACCTCCGGGGCAAGTACCGGGACGTCATCGGACCGATGACGGTCATCCGCCGCCTGGACGCTGTCCTGGAGCTGGCGAAGGCGGAGGCGGCGACGTGACCACTCCTCCTGCCCGGCCGTGCATTTACCACATCACCCACGTCAAGAACCTAGACAGCATTCTTGCTGGCGGTGAGCTAATCAGCGACGTTCGTATCGCCGAACGCGGTGGCCCAGAGGTGGTTATTGGATATTCGCACATCAAGGAGCGGCGTATGCGAATGCCCGTTAGCTGCCATCCCGGTACGAAGGTCGCCGAATATGTGCCGTTCTATTTCTGCCCTCGATCTGTAATGCTCTATACGATCAACGTGGGCGGGCGTGGAGACCTGAAGTATCGAGAGGGCCAGAGCCTCATCCTTCACTTGGAGGCGGATCTCCAGGCGGTAGTGGAGTGGGCAAACAATCAGGAGTGTCGGTGGGCCTTCACGAAGGCAAATGCAGGCGCATCGTACGTCATCGACTCCTACAGCGACCTGACCGAGCTAAACGAGATTGACTGGAACGCCATTCGGGCGAAGTACTGGAGTGCTCCGGACATCAAGGAAGCCAAGCAGGCTGAGTTTCTCGTCTACGGTGCGTTTCCCTGGAAGCTCGTATCCCGTGTGGGTGTCATCGACATGCCGCTCCTAGATGGGATTGAGGCAGCCATCGCACGTGCGGGGTACAAGACCCCAGTGCAGGTGCGTTCGGAGTGGTACTACTGACCCGCGAGGTTCACCACCGATGATCGAATTCAAGCGTGGCGATCTGCTCGCGAGCAACAGCGAAGCAATCGTCAACACCGTCAACTGCGTGGGCGTCATGGGGCGCGGCATCGCCCTGCAGATGAAGAAGGCCTTCCCGGCCAATTTCCGCGCCTACGCCGCAGCGTGCGACCGGGGTGAGGTAGTGCCGGGTCGTATGTTCGTCCATCCTACGGGCGAGCTGGGCAATCCGCGTTACGTAATCAACTTCCCTACGAAGCGCCATTGGAAGGGACGGAGTCGCCTCGAGGACATTGAGGCGGGGCTCGTGACTCTCGTCGCGGGGGTCCGACGCCTCGGGATCCGCTCCATCGCGCTGCCGCCACTCGGCTGCGGCCTGGGCGGACTGAGTTGGAGCGACGTCCGCCCGCGTATCGAGCGCGCGTTCGCCGAGCTGCCTGATGTGCACGTGACGGTATTCGAGCCGGCCGGCGCTCCGGAGCCGATGGCCATGCCTAAGAACAGCAAGGTCCCGAACATGACCGCAGGCCGGGCCGCGCTGGTGGGGCTCATGGACCGCTACCTTCGAGGGCTGATGGACCCGTTCGTGTCGCTGCTCGAGGTCCACAAGCTCATGTACTTCCTGCAGGAGGCCGGCGAGCCGCTCAAACTGTCGTACATGAAGGGCCACTACGGGCCGTACGCTGAGAACCTCGGGCACGTGCTCACCCGCGTGGAGGGCCACCTGATCTCGGGCTATGGCGACGGCGGCGACAAGCCCGCCAAGCAGCTCGAGCTCGTCCCCGGTGCTACCGAGGACGCACAGCGGTTCCTAGGCGAGCACCCGGCCACTCTCGCACGATTCGAGCGCGTGGCGGCTCTTGTGGACGGCTTCGAGACACCGTTCGGCCTCGAGTTGCTGGCTACCGTGCATTGGGTCGCCACGCGCGAGTCGGCGCGTGACGACGAGGCGCTGGTCGACGCGGTGTACTCCTGGGGCGATCGAAAGCGGCGCTTCACGCCGGCGCAGATCCGACTGGCCGCAACCATCCTCCGCGAGAAGGGCTGGCTGACTCAGGCCCCGGAGCCCGCTACGGCCTGAGCACGGACACCTCGAAGCCGTGGGCTCGGGATCTGATCGTCGCGATCTCACTCGTTCCTGGACCGGCGGATGCTCCAGTGGTCAGGTACCTGAGCGTAGGGTGCGAGCTAGTGCCGAGCCAGAGGGCCCCCCAGTACGCGACGGGGACTGGGGCGGCTGGGTCCAGGGCGATCCCAAAGGGCGACGAGCGCGGCCACGCCGTGGACTTGGCGCGCCTCCTCGCGTTCATGTCCGCCACCCGGGCGGTCCGCGGTCGAACGCTTCGGGATCGCCGAGCCGGGACCCGCGCGACAAGTTCCTGGACCCAGTTACAGGGACAGGCGGCCAAGCGCCGCGTCGTCGACGTTCTGCGCCGCGCTCGCACACTTGGCTGCACACCTTGACATCTTCTACGCCGTCGTCGGGGAACGCCAGGGCCGCATACGCGGCGAGGCTGCGACGCTCCACTGCGTCCTGGGCAGCGCGGTGGATCTGGACGGGCGGGCTGCGGGCGTCGGAGCCTGCCGGAGCACTGGCGAGCGGTAGGGCCCGCCGGTGGCGGCTGGAGCGCCGGCTGCTCCTCGGCCGCTAGTGGTGTGAGTCGGTGGTCCTTTGGCAGTAGCGGGCGACGGACTCGAGGATCTCGTCAGCGGTCCTGGTCCAGACGAAGGGCTTCGGGTCGGCGTTCGTGCTGGCGATGTAGCTCTTGATCGCCTGTTCCAGGGCACGCGTGCTCCTGAAGACGCCGCGTGAGAGACGGCGAGTAGTGAGGAGTGCGAACCAACACTCGACCATGTTTAGCCACGACGCCGACGTAGGTGTGAAGTGCACGTGGAAGCGCGGCCGCTTGACCAGCCAGCGCTGGATCAGCGGCGTCTTGTGGATGCCCGAGTTGTCGAGGATCAGGTGCACGTCCAGCTCGGCCGGCGTGTTCCGGTGTCAACGATCGTGTCGAGGAAGTGCCGGAACTCGATGCTGCGGTGTCGCCGGTGCGTCTCGCCGATCACCGTGCCTGCCCGCACGTCGAGGGCAGCGAACAGGTCGGTCGTCCCGTGCCGGATGTAGTCGTGCGTGTGGCGCTCCAACTGCCCTGGCTGCATGGGCACGACCGGCGCCGTCGGCTCGCGGGCGGGAATCTGCGTCTTCTCGTCAACCGCCAGCACGAGGGCGCGCTCCGGCGGGTCGAGGTAGAGCCCGACGATGTCGCGCACCTTCTCGATGAACTGCGGGTCCTTGGAGAGCTTGAACGCCTCGGCCCGGTGCGGCTGGAGAGCGAAGGCGCGCCAGATGCGGCTGACCGCCGTCTGCGACAGCCCGGCCTGGGTCGCCATCAGCCGGGTGCTCCAGTGGGTCGCCTGCTCCTTCGGTGGGGCCGTCTCCAGCGTCAGCCGGATGACCTCCTCGATCTCGGCGTCGGTGATCGAGCGCGGCGCGCCGACGCGGGGCTCGTCGAGCAGGCCGCCGAGCCGCTTCGTGGCGAAGCGCTCGCGCCACTTCCCCACGGTCTGCCGCGTGACCCCCAGCTCGGCTGCCAGCACGCCGTGCGGGACGTCGGGCCGCGCCGCGCAGGCGAGGACGATGCGGGCCCGCAGCGCAAGCGCCTGCGCCGTCTTCGGACGGCGTGCGAAGCGCTCGAGCGCCGCACGCTCCTCAGGCGTGAGCGTGACGTCGGCGGGGTGCGGACCACGGGCCATGGCTCCCTCCAGTATGGGAGCCCAGCCCAACCCGCACCATTCACGCCGTTCTGTCAACATTCTTCCGACTCCGACCACTAGACTCCTGACGAGAAGCCGCGGTACGCATCCCAGACTGTCCCGGTCCTCGGGGTACACAGCAGCTCCTTGCCCGTCCAAGAGAGAGCGAGCATCGGCGCCGACAACGGGGGCACCCGTGCAACTTTGCGAGCTGTGCTACCTGTTGCTTCGCCTACTCCGGTTTGCCAAGCCAGGCATATGGTACGAGCGCGAGGGAGCCGGTCCACGGCTGCTCAACGAGTGCAGACTGGAAGCGATCATTCGGCAGATTGGCGTGTTCCGTGACAATGATCTGGAAATCGGGTGCGTAGGCATCGACGATGCGGAATAGGAAATCGAACATCCGCTCGACTGCCACGATGTCGGCGTTAGCCGCCTGAGTATCGCCTACCGTCCCATCGAGTGACTTGTAGGCATCTCCAGGGGGGAAGTAGACCTGACTCGGCTGGTCCAATATCAAGAAGTTCGGGACGGGCCGCTTCCCCTCAATGAAGTGCGCGTGGAGGGCCGCGTGAGTGATGAGATGGCATCCTAGCCAGTTCTCTGCGCTGCCCATCCGGGACATCGTTATTGGGCGCTCAACGGTGTCAGCGACGACCGTCATTCGACGGAGGTCTAGCCGAAACGGGCGGCCAGAGTGTTCAAGATCCAGCTGCTGCGCATACTCACTCATGCGAGCACTGACCACACTGAGCATCGACGTCAGGACGTCGTCAACCTCCTCAGGGTTGACGAGTGCTTCTAGGCGGGCGACCTCCGCGCGAGCATCCGAAACCTCAACGCGGAGCTGTGCGTTCGGATCAGTCTCGTGGACACTCTCCAGAAACAGGCTGATCCGCCCGACTACTCGCGCGATGCGCGTGTGGGAGGTAGCCAGTTGCAGTGCCGCGTCGGACTCCTCCTCCAGTGCCCGGATCCGCCCCTCGATGTCGCGAATGACTGAGCGCGACCCTTCGAGTTCCGAAGCAAGGGCCTCGAGATGCCGCTGAACCCGGGGTCGCTCACGCTCGACCTCAGTCAGGTCCTTGGTAAGCGACGCCAGCGCCGCAGACAGAGCCGCAACGGTTGGCGGAGGTGAGTCAAGTTCTGATCCGCAGACTGGACAAGTGGACGGGTCGACACCGGACTCGCCAAAAATGCTGGTGGCCTGAAGCCTCGCAACCTGCTCCTGCGTTTCATCGACGTACCCGCGAGCCTCACGAGCGTACTGTTCCGCGTCTTGGATTCGCTCGCGGATGTGACGGAAGGTGCGGCGCTCTTCCACGAGCTGCGACCGCAACTCGCCCATGCCGCCACCCTCTTGACCACTAGAGGTGAAACGAGGCTGCCAGTCCACGGTCGATTGCAGAAGCGCAATCGGATCACCACGGCCAGATGCGGCTTCTGGCGTGAGAAGACCCGCGCTCACAGCCTCGGCAGCGAGTGCAGCTGCCCGGTCTGACCGGTCTGCCGCTACAGACTCGGCCTCCGAGAGGTTCTTAGCAGCCCGATTGAGCCTTCTGCGGGCCTCACGGAGCTGCTGTACGAGGCGCAGGCGGTCCTCCCGTACTGCACCGAGAAAGTAGGGAAGTGTGTCCTTAATATGCTGTTCAACAAAATCTTCCGACTGACGATGAAACAGGAGCGAGCGATTCGCAATAACTCCTTGCTCCTGGAACAGGTAAAACTTCGCATGTGCTAATGTCGCCTCGAATGGTTTCTGGGAGCGGTACGCCCCATCGACCGTGAGGTTTGAAGAAATCCCAATCAAGCCGGACAGGTACTCTGTGAGCGCATCGTCGTTAGAGTTGATCTCGAGTTCCGCTATGGGCGGCGGGCTCACCTCTGCGTCCACTCGTAGGTGAACACGACTCTGTGAGAGATAAGCACCGTCCGGTGGCGGCTTAGCCACGAATACGTCTGTGTTGTTCACTCTGAGGGTCACCGCATACCATGCAACTGACGCTCGATTGACACCCTCGAAGATCGTGAACGTGGAACGTCCGAGGCAGTAATCGACGATGTCGATAATGGCCGACTTCCCGGTGCGGGACTTCCCCGTGATGATGTTGACGGCTCCGAGCTTGAACGGGAGCACGCGCTGCTCGCCAGTCCGACTATATAGAACGATGTTCTTGATCTGTACACTCATGGGCGAACTCCCCACGCTGCGAACGTCGTTGCAAGGTCTTGGCTTCTCCCGAACCACTTCCCGACGAGAGCCGAGGCGGCGATGCAAGCTCCTGCATCGGTCCCTTCTTGTGGGGAGTACTTACGGAGCCGGATCTTAGGCGCGCCGACAGTCGCGTCTGTCGCCACGGTCAAGTGTCCATGACGGAGCGCGAAGACGAGTGCCTCTCGGGTATACGGGGCGATGTTCCGCACGCGGGCCGCAAACCCAACGCGAACGCTTTGATGTTCTTCGAGCCAGGGAAGCATGCGAGTCGCCGTGGTCGACGGAAGTAGGGAGCGCGTCGGCTTGTGAAGCACGATGGGCATGAGCAGAAAGCAGAGATGAAGAGGCATCCCTGCGTCTCGCTCACCCTCAAACGATTTGACGCCGTTGCGGAGGAGCGTCGCACAGAATGCCGAATTCAGCAGATATGCTACTTCTGGTGGGCGACTCGCCCAGTCGGTAAACGTGGGGCCAACCGTCATGGCGACACCAGCGCATGTAGCCGAGCGAGGAAGAGCGGGTGCCACCAGACGCGGGGCGCACTGCGTTCAGCGAGCATATGGAAGCTGCCCCGCATCACGTAGCCCTCTCGTACCTGGGGTCTAATTGGCACGTCCGCCTGTCGTTCCATCCAGTTATAGAGGCGGACACCGAAGGCGCGGCAGGCCACTGAGTCGTCGAGATCGAGCTCCGCCTCGTCCTCAAGGGCAAGCCGCTCCCGTTCCCACTCGTCGACGAGCTTCTTCTCGTAGGTTGCGAGATCCTCGTCAACGAGCAAATCCTCGCGAACCCATCGACCGCGCTGCTGCACCGCACGGTAGTAGTCGATTATGGCGTTCTCAATCCGACGATTCTTGTCTGTGATCGCTCGGAGCTGCTGAACGAACAAGCGACCGTCACCTGCGGCGTCGAGCGTGTCAGGCAAGGCTTCCAGGAAGTCAATCGGTAAGTTGTCTTCTCGGAACTGGTCGGCGATGCTTATGAGCTTCTCGTGCACCGCAACGTGGGTGAGAGCTACGCCCGGTGGGCTGGCGAGATGAGCGGCAACTAAGGCAAACCACCAGCCTTCGAGCCTCTCGTACACGGCGTCGAGGTGTGCACGTGTTGTCGAGTACCTAATATCGCGTTTGATGAGCGACTCAAGGTCCAAGATGTCCGGGCTGTTGTCGAACACCCGAATGGCAGCGACAAGCGCGTCTTGTTCGAAGGGTTTCAGAGCATCAAAAGCCTCAAAGCTCTTCTCAAGAGCTTTGTTCTTCGATTGCGAGCGGACTTCCCGTAGTCGCTGTACTGCTGCCGCTGGGTCACGCTCGCGGCCGTCTCGTAACAGAGCGGCGATGGAGCCTGGTGCCGCTGCTGAGGTGGTCACGAGTGCCAGTTTCGTGATCGCGGGATCAAAATGCCCCGCTAGTAGATGGCTCGCCCAGACGCGCAGTGTCTTCCACAAGTCTTCACTGCTATCTGCCAGGTTCGCCGGCTTTGTGATGTGGTGTTTCAACTGCTCCAAGCGCAGTTCACCCGACAAGTCACGGTGCTCTACGTCGTCGAGTCCCTCGATTGACACTTCTGACTCTTCGGAACCCCTGAGGAGCACCCAGAGAGCTCGACGGGCCTGAAAGAGGTAGCCGAGTCCCTGCGCGCTAGCTGAGAAGGAGGTAGTCACAGGTGTGTGGGGTGCCTTGCAGTCGAGTACGCCTGCGGTGGGGCGACAAACGTAACAATGCTCCGCGGGTCGCGATAGTGCGGCCTGCAGCTTGGCTAAGGTATCAGGAGACCGGTTGCATTGCCTTCGAAGGTTGAGATTCTCGGTCATGTTTTCTCGTCGACCGTTTCTTCGAACCGCTGCGGTCGGCGCGTTCTGGCGTTCCGTGAATCGCCGGAACGCAGGCGACCGACCGGCTTCACTTCCGAAAAGACACCGATCGACTTGGCAGTGTCTTTGTCCGTCCTCTTGGGCAGAGTGGGGAAGATGAGAAAGGAACTCGCGCGCCGATACACGATCTCCCTCTAAAGCCCAGCGAACGTACGTGGCGCGGCCTATAGGTGAAGCCGCGTCTAATCAGAAGAGTTACAGGCCGACCTTCGAGGCGGCGTTCTGCCTAAAGACACCGGCGCGCTTGATGTATCGCAGCGTCGTATCGGCGCGCGTATGAGCGGCCTGGTCCATCAGATCCTTGAGCGCCACACCCGCCTCCGCGCCGCTCGTCAGGAAGCCCGAACGCAGGCTGTGCCCCGCGTACCGTTTCGGGTCGAAGTGCTCCGCCAGTGCCAATTTCCCGCGCTTGAGCGCCGCCGCACGCGCCGCCGCCACCGTGCGTTTGACGACGAGGGCGACCACCTGCGCCGTGATCGCCTTCGGCAGCACCGTGCCGTGCCGGTTTACCGGCCGGAACACCGGACCCTCCGTGATCTTCGCCTCCTCGAGCCACGCTTGGTACGCCCGCACCGGGCAGGTCACCTCGTAGCTCCCATACGGTACCCCCTTCACGTACCCCTCGCCGAAGCGATCCGTCTTCGACGATGGCAAGATGACGACGAGTCCCTCGGGCTCGAGCACGCAGTCGGTGACGGTGAGTGACGCCACCTCCGAGCGCCGGAAGCACCCAGCGAAGCCAAGGAGGAGTAGCGCTCGGTCCCGGTGGCCGAGGAGCGTCGAGGTGGGGAGCACCGCGACAAGCTCGCGCAGCTCCTCGGTCACCGTCGGCGCCTTCGGCCGCGGCGCCACCCCGAGCGTGCGCTTGATCCCGGTCCACACGTCGCGGAGCGTCGGGTGCCTGGTGTCGAGCCGGTGCCCGGCCTCGACGTGGTAGTGCTGGATGGCCGAGAGTCGCCGCTGGAGCGTCGTTGCCCGCTTGGTCTTCGCTCGGTCCGAGAGGTACAGTGCGACGACGCGCGGGTCCGCCGGGAGTGGTGACGCACCGTGGCGGCCACACCAGACGGTGAAGTCAGCCCAATCGCTCGCATAGGCGCGCCGCGTGCTTCCTGCACGGGCCCGCTGGCGGAACTCCTCGGCGTCGTCGACGAGGGCGACGAGCTCGGGGCTCGGCGCCGGCTGGCTCGTGGTCGCCGGCAGTGACGCCGTCAGTGGGGCCGACGTCGCGGCGGCATCGTCGCTTGAGACGCCCCGGCGCTCGTCGTCGCCGTTCGGATCGGGGTGATCGGGGTGATCGGGGTGATGGTTCGGGGCTACGGGCAGCTCGGAAGGCTGCTTTTCAGCTTCTAGGTAGCGATAATGGCGCCATATCGCTAGTCAGAACCAGAGCCCTTGCCACCCATGAGCCGAGCTCGGGACACGGTGTGGAGCCGAACCACGCTCCACCGGCGGAGAATCAGACCGCAGCTTGCGGCGAGCCTTCACGAGTGTGACTGGAACGTGAACGGATGATCGCCCAGGGATGCGAGAAGCGTCTGACAGTCACGCCAACGATCCCGCCGCTCGAACAACAGGAGTCGGCGATGTCATGCGGCATCACCCAGGCGAAGGGCGTCGGTTGAGTCGCCATTGGCGAGCCGATAATAGACGCTCTTCCCCGCGGTGCGCGTCGATGAAGGCGTACATCAGCGGATGGGGCGGTCGAGCTCCGCCTGGGCGAAATACGCGCTGGCCTTGCGGAGGATCTCGTTTGCACGGCGCAGCTCCTTCACCTCGCGCTCAAGCGTCTTCACCCGGTCCTCCTCGACCCGCGTAGGCCCGGGCCGCTCCCCCGCTCCTCGCTCGGCGTCGCGCACCCAGCGCCGCAGCGTCTCCTTAGTGCACCCCAGCTTCGTCGCGATGGCCGTGATCGCCGCCCACTGCGACGCGTGCTGCGGCGTCTGCTCCCGGACCAGCCGGATGGCCCGCTCCCGCACATCAGGCGAGAAGGGGCCCTGCTTCTGCTTGCTCATGCTCCAAACCTCTCACAGGTTGGAGCCTCCGGCAAACAGTGAATACTTCGTGGGCGTACGGTGGTGTCTGACTTACCTGAAAACTGACTCCGCTTTGCGGGTGTCCTGCCCGGGACCGGTCGGCGCCACCGGATGCACCATTTCTCGGAGCTGCAGGGCGATGCGCGTCGTGACCTCATAGGAACTCGCGCGCTGTCAGGTGCCCCTTCACTGTTCTGTTCGTCCCGCGTCGCCGCGACACGGCTCCATCACAGCAAGGAGGGAGCATGCCGCACGAATCGGTGGGGATCATCGGAGGATTCGACTGCCACAGCGCGGTGCACGTCGGCGCCGCACTCGACTCGCTCGGTAGGCTGCTCAGTACCGCCTCGTTTCCCGCGACGCCCGCCGGATACCGCCGGGCGCTCGCGTGGATACGCGCATGCGGGCCCGTCGTCGCCGTCGGAGCCGAGTCGACTGGCTCCTATGGCGCGGCGCTCGCGCGCGTGCTCAGTGACGCGGGCGAGCGGGTCGTCGAGATCAATCAGCCGCACCGGCATACCAGAGCACGGCGTGGGAAGTCGGACACCATCGACGCTGAGGCCGCCGTCCGGAAGGTGCTCTCCGGCGAGGCGACCGGCACAGCGAAGGACACCGGGGGCATAGTCGAGTCGATCCGACTGTTGAGCGTCGCGCGTGACGGGGCCGTGAAGGCGCGCAAGGCGGCGCTCTGCCAGCTCGGCGACCTGCTCGTCACCGCGCCGGCTGCCATCCGGGGGCAGCTCACCAGGCGGAAGAGCCTCGAGGGCAAGGCGACTGTTTGCGCGAGCTTTCGCATCCGTCGCATGGATGCCGCGGACCCCTTCACCGCCGCCAAGCTCGCCCTCCGGAGTGTGGCTCGCCGCGTCCTCGAGCTGACGCAGGAAGCGAAGGCGCTCGCCGGTCGACTCGACGACCTGGTCACGCGCGCCGCGCCGACGACGCGCGGGCAACTCGGCCTCGGAACGCAGAACACCGCGACGCTGCTCATCGCTGCGGGTGAGAACATCGGCCGCCTGCGCTCCGAGGCCGCCTTCGCGCACCTCTGTGCCGCCGCGCCTATCCCCGCCTCCTCCGGCCGGACGACGCGACACCGGCTGAATCCGAACGGCAACCGGCAGGCAAACCGCGCACTGCACATGGCGGTCATCGTCCGGCTACGGTACTGTGCCCGCACGCGGACGTACCTCGAGCGCCGCGTGCAGGAGGGTCGGTCGAAACGCGAGGCGATCCGCTGCCTGAAGCGCTACCTCGCGCGCGAGGTGTACCGCACGCTCCGCGAGGATCTCCGCGCCCTCGCCCACCGCCAATGATCGCCCCCTTGACTCTATAGGAACGTCCGGGGGCGGTTCGCTGCGGGTACTGGCACCGCGGGCACTGGCACCGCGGGCACTGGCACCGCGGGCACTGGCACCGCGGGCACTGGCACCGCGGGCACTGGCACCGCGGGCACTGGCACCGCGGGCACTGGCGCTGCGGGCGCTGGCATTGCGGGCACTGGCATTGCGGCAGGGCCGGGCTTGCATGGGATTGGCCACGAGCAGTATTCCGAGTGTGGCGAGGCGCCCACCGATGGCCGTGGACCCGGCTCGGGTCGGCCGGTCCTTGAGGCGCCGGAGTAGGCGCTCCCCCGCTTAGCGCAGCAGATGAAGCGCCTCGTGAGCCTCCGCGATGAACACATCACGCGGGTGTCCACGAGGCATCCTTCATGCTCGGCTGATACAAGCTCTGCTTAACGAGGGTACAGAGGCAGAAGCGCCGATGGCCGACCCTCCCACCTTGCTGTCGCTCGTGGGCGCGCATGCCCCCACCGCTGGCATTCGCGACGCCGGCGCTCTCAACGAATAGGTGCAGCGGGTTGAAGCTGAGCGTCCCGCGCCCACTTCACGCATATCAGCAGATGGAAGAGCCGGAGACACAGCCATAACACCCAGGCTTCCTCGCTAGAGGAAGCCGTGGAGGCTCGATCAATAGTCCACACCCAAGGTGGCATAGCTTGGCTGCGAGCGATCTGTCGGGGATTTGGCGATTACCCAGTATGTGCGGCTGATGACGTTGGTGCCGACAGGCGACGGTATTGTCATGGATAGGTTCGTCGTACTGCCCATGTACTCAGGCTCGGACGTATAGATCTGCAGATATCCATCCTCGTCCATCTCCTCGTATCGCTGTTCGTACACTACTTCATACGAAGCTGCTCCGCTGACCGCCAGCCAGCTAAGCACATGCGTCGGAGTCCCAGTTCCTGACGCACTCAGCACTGGCGCGCTCAGAAGCGCCGGGCGTACCACGGTCATAGGAGTACCGTGACCAAGGTCGCCCTCGAGCCGTGAGAAACGCGAAAAGTAGGTGCCGTCGCTAGTGTTTCCGGTAGTAATGCCGAGCGCGGTGATCTCGTCACCACCGCCCCAGCGGAACACTGGCCCTCCGCTGTCCCCTCCCAGCGCCAGCGCATTGCCGCGATCCGCACAGCGGATCAGCACGTAGTAACCAGGCTCAGATCCCTCCGTAGACGTGTAGTCGACGCATGTTGCATTGATGTAGCCATACGTCCATCCGCTCGTGCGGCCGATCTTGTCATACTGCTGGCCAGTGTAAGCAACGCCTACCCCGTCAACCCGGAGAAATGGGCTGGTGGTGCTGATATTGACGGTGCCAGCTCCCATGGACGGTCCTCGGCGGTCATTAGGCCGTGCAATCAAGCCCACCTCGCTGGTGATGCCCGCATTGAATGCGAACAGGGCCGCGTCGCTGCCGCGACACGTCGCGAAGACGCCGCAGAAATATCCAGCAGCATCGTACTCTTCGAAGCCAATGGGGCTGCCCCACCCTATGGTGGCGTTATACATGACGTCGCCTTGCGTCGTGAACTTCCGTTCAGTGCAATGGGAAGCGGTCACCCACTTATTGGTCCCATTGTGCTGCACTACGAAACCCAGAGTGCAGAATGAGCTGGTGCCCGTGCGCACCACCTGCAAACCTCCCACCATCGGTCGACACCCTTCTGCAGTGAGCATCGTGCAGGCGGGGTTGAATGCTGGCGGGACCTGCGTAGTCGTAGCAGCGGCATCAACGATTGGCTCCGCCGCTTCAAGCCGCACTGCCGCGCCCTCCACGCCCAGCGCAGCCAACCGACCAAGAACCGCTGGCTTCAGGCGAGCGAACTCACCTGCTCGAAGGCCAAGCGTGACACTGTTGCGTGCCTCGTCGAGGTCGAGGTAGATCACGCCGTCGGTCTTCGAGAAGATGCTGTCCGCGACCAGGTCGCGCCAAGCGGCGAGCTGCGCAAAGCTGTACCTGGCGCGCTCGATGGCAATGGCCCCGGCTGCCCTCTGCGTCCCGCGCGCACCGAGTAACCCCGGCTGCATCCTCACCGCTGTCGCGCGCGCCCGCGCATCGTCGGTGGCGTCACGGACGAGTACCACCATGGTGCCATCCTGACGGTAGTAGAAGCCCGCCGCACTAGGTACATCACGTGACAACTCGGCAAACGCCGCCTCCTCCGCGCGCAAGCGATATGAGGGTGCCGCTGGCTGACGGAGTGCCGTTGCTGAAGGCGCACTCGGGACGTTCGGTTGCAGGGGGTCATCTGCGCACGCCGTGAATGCGAACGCTAGTCCCCCTAGGGCCAGCGCGAGGCGGTGCGTGGCATGGCGCGGCCACGCATTGGACGACGGGGTACTACGAGACCACATCGTTGCTTTCATGGTTTGTGAGAGATGAGAGAGAGGTGATGGTGATGAGGTCAATGGCTAGTTGCAAGCGCGCACCCCGTGCGACGCTCTCCCTAGCCCAGGCAGATCGCGCTCCGACTGGGGCCGGGCCGTCTGCGGGTCAGTCGTTGAGCGTACAGTTGCTACGGCCATGGATGCTGGCCGCGCCGAGGCCTCCTGGGCACGTACGGTCGTGCCGTGCCTCGGCTAGCGGCACCCAGTGCTGCGTGCGCTGGGGGGGTGCGAGGAGTGTCATGCGCGCTTGCGGGGTTCAAGAGCCGCTTCGTCGCGCCTCACTAACTACACGAGCAGCTCCCCACTGTACATGTCGCTCTGTTCATCCCGCCCTATAGCGGCTCGAGCGCTGCGGTTAGGTGTAGCGTCTCAGTGCGACAGCCACGCTCCCCCACATGGGCCTCGCTCCGTGTCCATGTGTGATAGCCCTCCTTTGAGATCTGCAGCGCATACACGCCCGCGCGTCCGTGAAGGATCGTGAAATGCGTATTGTTGTCAGCTGCCGCTGGCATCGCCTCGGACACAGTCACGGTGTCCCCGAACTTATCGCGTCCCGCCGCCGTAAGTATGGCGCTAGACGCTGCGGGCAGCCCGTTCTGGGCATCCCTGACCGCGATGTCGATGCCGGGGTAGCCGATAGCATCGCAGCCGGTGATAGCACGGCACCCAGAGGCGACGTAGGCGACCGCAGTGATGAGCAAATAGACTCGTGACCGCATCTTTAGGCAGGCATGGGAAGGGTATGTGACTGGTGCTCGCTCGGGCACCGGGCCGTTACCAAGGCCGGTCCGCCGTCGCGACCAGTAGCTAAGCGTAGACGTTAACAGCTGCGTGCGCTCCGCTGATGTCCGCGAAGCACGGATGCCGAAGCATGGGATGCCGGCGCGCGCTTGCCGGTCGCTCTATTCGAGGCCTCAGTGAGGCTGGAGCGTTCGACCGGCAGGGGAGCTTTTGCCACCGCCCGCGCCAGTCTGTGGCCCTCCATACCGCCGCAAGGCCTCGCGTGGCGGATGCAGCCACCCCCCATTACTGTGCCAGACAGCGCGCCTCCCAGTGCACTATCCGTCCGAAAGCATTGCGCTGCAAGAGGCCGAGTGCCGGCATGCCTCCCGAAACGCGCAGGCAACACTCAGAACGCGCAATGGATGTTGTCCTGGAGGCCCGTTTACGTCGACCTCACAGTTTGGCTAGGATGTGGACGCACCGCCGAGCGCTCCCAAAGACTATGCACTCATCGGCTCACCCGCGTGTCGTTGAGGATCAGGGCTACCGCTCTGCCGCGCAGCTGGAGTAGACCCGCTTTACATCAGCCCGGATACTCGGGGCAGACGCCTGAAATGGCTAACCAGGATCAGATCAGGAACCGCCGGTTCGCCTCCCACTGGCGCACCGTGGCGGGCGTGGCGGACCAGTGGTGTCGCTCCGCACACCACCTAGGCGGCCAGCCACCCGATCTGCACTCGCTCAGGCACACGGTGCACGTGCGACGGTGCGACTGGCTAAACCGGAACCTCGTGCCGCCGTCGTACCTTCGCCGAGCGCCTGCCGGGGCTGCTCGACCAACGGGCCCGACTCGCCCGACGATCAGCCGCTACGGAGAGCGCAGTCACGGTCGCGATGGGTGGCGAGCCGGGGCGCGTCTGATCGCTCGCCTGGCGATGCCCACACGCCCCGACACGCTGGCGTGGCTCATCCAGCGCTCTCCGCTGCCGCGCTTCGGGCCCCCGCGTGCCCTCGGCGTCGACGACTGGGCGATCAGGAAACGGCAGTCCTACGGCACCATTCTCGTCGATCTGGAAGAGCGCCGCGTCGTCGAACTGCTGCCCGACCGGACCGCCCCGACACTGGCCGCTTGGCTCCGCCGACGACCGCAGATCGAGGTGATCGCCCGCGACCGGTCGACGGAGTACAGGCGCGGCATCACGACTGGCGCGCCCGAGGCGATCCAGGTCGCCGACCGCTGGCACCTGCTGGTGAATGCACGAGACATGACCGAGCGCTGGCTGACGGGTATGCACGGGCGCCTACGGCAGCTGGCCGCGGTCACCAGCACGACATCGGGCGAGGGGCACACGGACGAGCGGTCGGACGAGCGGTCGGACGAGCGGTCGTCGCCACGCCGGGATGGCGCGTTCCCACGCACCCACGCCGAGGCCGTCGCGAGTACCGCCATCCACTCGCTGTGGCGTGCGCGCTACGAGGAGGTGCGTCGCCGCCATGCCGCGGGCGAATCGCTCCTCGCGATCAGCCGCGCCATGCGGCTCGCGCGCGGCACGGTGCGCAAGTTCGCCCACGCGGCGTCGTTTCCCGCGCACGCCAAGCACCCACCGCAGCCCAGCCTCCTCAACCCTTATCTGGAGCACCTCACGCGGCGGCACGCCGACGGCTGCGAGAACGCCATGCAGCTCTGGCGTGAGATCCAAGCACTCGGCTACCCTGGCACCGCGCGGCAAGTGCACCGCTGGCTGCAGCCGCGTCGACGCGTGCCGGCCGCCACGCAGCCCACTACGCAGGCCGCCGCACGCGGGAACGCAACGGTCGGGTGCCTTGCGCATCCGCGGCCCGCCGTGCCACGACCCGCCGTGCCGCTACTCCCCTCCGCCACCCAGTTGGCCTGGCTCGTCACGCAGAAGCCAACTGCGCTCGCAGCTGATGATGCGGCCGTGCTGGCCCGGGTCGAGCAGGACGCCGAGGTCGCACGCGTGTTCGCTATGGTCCGCCGCTTCGCCGCATTGGTGCGCGACCGCACGAGCGATGCCCGCATTGTGCTCGCGGCCTTCGACGCCTGGCTGAGCGAGGCGCGCACGTGCGGCGTCCGGGCACTCGAGACGTTTGCTCGCGGGCCCGAGCAGGATGGCGCGGCAGTGCGTGCCGCCCTGACCACGCCGTGGAGCAACGGTCAGACCGAGGGGCAGATCACGAAGCTCAAGCTCCTCAAGCGGCAGATGTACGGCCGCGCCAACTTCGACCTGCTGCGCCGCCGCGTGCTCCTCGCCGCCTGATCCACACAAAGTGCGGGAGAGCCATCAAAGCGGGTGAGGGCTAGCCGCCGCACAGCGAGACCGCGTTACGGCCTGAGCGAGAGGCCAACCGAAAAAGCTGGGCTCGTGCGCGTAGACTCTTCGGAATTCAGAACATAGGCACTCGCATTTGCGGCCAGCGCTATGCGCTGTGTGAGCGGGTAGCTGACCGACGCACTCGGCAGAATGACGGTCCGCGCAGAGAACTCGTCGTTCCCGAATGAAGGCTCTAGTACTGGGTCACCGACGCTGCCAGAGATCGGGCTACGGCGCCACGCGGCCCCAACCTGGACCGCGAGGGATATGGCTGCCCTCCTCATCGGCAGCTCCACGGCTGGACCGGCCGCCACGAATATCCATTCGTTGCGATAGATATTGCGGCTCGGTGAAGCCGGAGAGTGGGCACCTACGTCATTCACGCGTGAGTAGCCGACCGAGGCTGTACCGCTGAACGGACCGGAGATGCGCTTCTCAACATGTGCGCTGACGAGTGCACCCGTGCGGCTGCCATCGTCACCTGCGTCGTACTTGTCGATTAGAATGCCAACCGATGGCCCCATGGCCCATCCCGACCCGCTCGCTGTCTCCTGGGCATGCGCCGGCATGCCTGCGGTGGCTATCAGTCCTCCCGCGATCACTGCGCGGCGCAACAACGCTGGCAGGCAGACTACAGAAGCACGCATGTCCTAACCTCCCCTGAATGGCTGGATCGTGTAAGGGCAGCTCTCAAAGTTGCCCACCCAGGATGGCGGACGAGGCAACCTGGTACTGACTGCGTGGCCACGAAGCGCGTGATTGCTTCGGTTACACGCTATTGCAACTACAAGATGGCCCCAGGCTACAAGGTGCATTTCTCGCATGCAAGAACCAATCGTGAGCCGCTCCTGCTTGTACGACACGGGAGCCTGGCCTGGCTCCCGTGCAGGTATGCATGACTGAGCATAAGTGTTCCCGCCGAGCACCTGGCCTTGGTGTGTCCGGGCAGGTAAGGGTAGGGCCGCGCTGTGTTGCCCGTAAGATGCGGGCCCTGCCCTCTCGTTCGTCCAGAGTATACGACGTTACGGACTGGTCAACTGAAGATACACGCGACCGTTCTCTTGCAAACTACCGGTTCCCTGCTCTCGGTATAGAATGTGAGTAGCATCGGGATAACTCTGGCCAACTAGACCCGTCGGCATCGTAGTACCTAGAAGCTGATCGTCACCGACGACCATCGTATTGAATGCGTTCGCCACGCTCGCGGCCCACGAGAAGAGCGTCTCGGTCGAGCTTACGGTCGTGACATTGATGATGGCACTCGCGACGCCATACGCACCACGGAGATCATTGTACAGCTCTTGCAGGTCCGACGTGTTGTTCCCTCTTATCGCACATGCGCCATCGTCATCCTCCCATACCTGGATGGTGAGCGCGTAATCGGCTGTGTACCACAAACGGTAGTTGGTAATGTCCGTCTGGCTGAACAGCATGCCATGAACAGCAGCACTTGGGTTGCGCTCCCACGAGCTATTGTTCTGATCGAACCACTTTCTGCTATCCACCGGCGCTGGAGCACCGCCATAGCCGTTGCCGCTGCACGACATGATTGGGCCGGACCAGCCTGAGAATGACGCGCCAACGATGAACACGTCGATCTCAGGGTCGCCACGTAGCCAAGACTCACCGAGATCTGGAATGTTTGATCGAGTAATGAACAGACCTGCCGGATACTCCGTCGGCGGGACGATGCATTCGGGTAGATACGGATTCTCCCAGCACGGATCGGGTGGTATAAGGGCCGCGGATGCACTCGTCTTGCTATCCGTACCTGTGTACTGCAATCTGGGCTGGCTCGATGCTCTTGCATCGGGCGCCTGGTACGTGCCGATTGCCCGACCTCCAGCATCATCCGCATTGACCCAGTCCGCTGAAAGGCCCTGGGAGAAGTCTGTCTCCGTCGGGACGATGGCAATCGTTGGCGTTGAGGATGGGCGAGAAGCATCGAGAGTGACGCGAGATCCATCGAGGCTGTAGCCGATGATCTCTGACTTGTCCCGCAATTGGCCGGCCACCAATAGGTCGCTCGATCCTATCCATCGCGCCCGATGCTCGTCGACTGGAACGTAGAATTCGAGCGAACGGTCGAAAGCGTTCAGGAGCACAACGAGAGAATCGCGGCTGATATTGGCATGCTCAGACATCTTTGCCAGAAGGATGCCGCCATTGCCATGGATGTATCTATTGAACTCGATCTTGTGCTCTGGCGTATGGCGCGAGCCGCGCAAATCCTGGTTTAGCCGCTGGCGCAATCCATTGTCTTGGAGCGCCATCGCCGTGGCACGCGTGATGACAGCAAGCGCGCTCTGTCGCACTTCCTGTATGCTGTCCTGGTTGACGCGCGTAACAGCGGGTTGAAGTAGCGAATGCGATGCTTCTGTCGGCGCGCTCACATCGTCAGTGCACCCGCCGAGCGCGGCAAGCAGGGCCGCGAGGACAAGTGCCGAAGGAGCTTTGTGTCGCCACGATGCAGCCGAGACTCTTCTGTGATGTGACACGAGTGATGCCTCGCCATTCAAGAAGGCCCTTTGTCGGTAGACACGACAAATGGCAGCATTGACAGTGCCTCGTGCCCTGCCCATCGGACATTGCGCCCAGAGCGGCGCAATCGGCTTCGGCCATACTCCACGCTACGGCCAGTGCATCCTGCTCGTCTACATGATACGAGCGCGCGGACGAGCCAGCCAGCGCGTTTCGCGCGAATATCCCCGAAACGCGCAATCGTGTTGGAAACGCTTCCGAGAACACCTTTTGGTGGAAGCTCGCACCGCTGACACGGACCACCCAGACCGACTGTTCGCGGGTAGCTATGGCCCCGGCAATGTCAGGCGCTGGAGTGTAGGCGGTCCCCGACGGGCTGGACGGAGCCGGGCACGAAGCACCATGTAGTTGTCGACCGAAACCGCATCCCGGTCGCCATGGAGGTGACGGCAGGGAACCTGAAGGACGGCCAGATGCTGAAGCCGATGCGCGATGCGATCCCGGCGCGGCGGACCGGACGTCGACGCGGGCCGCAGCATCGGCGGACCTATGGCTCCCGCCGGTACCGCCATGTCTGTTGGGAGCGGAAGGTCATGCAGCGGATTGCTCGCTGAGGTATCGAGTCGATGTAGAGGCTGGGTGGGCACCGCTGGGTACTGGAGCGCACAATTGCCTGGCTCGCCCGCTTTCGTATGCGCGCGGTTGGGAGTTGCAGATGGCCAACCGAGCCACGGCGGGGCCATCGACCGCCCGCCTCACGGATTGCTTGAGCACCGGTGTGCTCGCGAGGACGTTCCCGCTCGAGACGGTGCAGGCCGTCCTCGACGACATTGGACTCACTAGTCAGCGCGAGCGGAAGATGCCTGCGCACATTGTGTTGCACTACGTCGCTTCGCTGGCTCTCTTCGGGTCCGCCTCCTACCGGTAGGAGGTGCTGCGTCCGCTGCTCGAAGGGACATGCTGGCTCGCCGGCCCCGAGGCGGCGGTGCACGTGCCCGGGCGCTCGGGACCCTCGCAGGCGTGCACCAGCAAGCGGGGCGCCGCTCAAGCAACCGCTCACGCACATGGCGCCGCCGGTGGCAATGCCATAGGAACTGGGCGCGTTCGACCGCCGGTGGCGGTTGGTGAGCATCGGCCGGACTATGCGTGACGTCGCCGACACTGAGGCGAATGCCCGCGCCTTCGGCCACCGGCGCGCCGAGCGAGGGACGAGCGCCCTTCCGCAGTGTGTCTCGTGGGCCTCGTCGAGACGGGCGCCCACGTGGTCTTCGCGGCCGCGCTCGCGCCGTACGCGACGAGCGCACTCACTCCGTGCCCTATGACGACGGCCCGTGACTTCGACTGGACTCGCGCGCCCGGTGTTGCCCCCGCTGTCGGTCTGGGCCGCAACTCGCGTACGCGCCGTCTTCGAGGGCCCTAGGGCGTGTTTGCGAAGTGGCGTAGCTCCTGCGGCGTTCGGCGGGCTCTCGTCCGCCGAGTCGTCGTATGGTGCGTCGCCACGAACTGACCGATGCTGAGTGGGCGCGGCTCGTCCCGCTGCTGCCGCCGTGCCAGGGGAACGGCCATCCCTATCGTGCCCACCGCCGGGTCCTCAACGGTATGCTCTTCCGGCTGCACACGCGCGTCCCGTGGCGGGACCTCCCCACGGGCTACGGGAAGTGGCAGACGGTCTACTCCCGCTGGCGTCGCTGGACGCGGGCCGGGCTCTGGGAGCGCCTCCTCGCCACGCTCCAACGCGAGTTGGACGCTACCGGCGGGATCGAGTGGGAGCTCTGGTGCATCGACGGCTCGAGCATCAGGGCCCAGAAGGCGGCTGCGGGGCGCGGAAACAATGAGCATCGCCCCGCAGGTACCCGACGAGCCGAGTGACCACGCGCTGGGCCGCAGCCGCGGCGGCTTCGGGACGTAGATCCACCTCGTGACCGACGGCACGGGCCTGCCGCTGGCCGTCGAGGTGAGCCCCGGCCAGGCGCACGAGTCCAAGCACGTGGCGCCCGTGCTGAACGCCGTGCGCATCGGCCGACGGCAGCGGCCCACGGCCGTCGCCGGCGACAAGGGCTACTGCTATCCCAGCGTGCGGGCGTGGCTGCGGCAGCATCTCATCGACACGATCATCCCCGAGCGCGAGGACCAGCGGGAGCGTCGCGCGCACCGGCCGGGGCGGAAGCCAGGGTTCGGCCGCGAGGTGTACCGTCGCCGCAACGTGGTCGAGCGCGCCGGCGGGCTGCTGAAGGAGGCGCGCGCCATCGCCACGCGCTTCGACAAGCTCGCGCTGCAGTACCGCGCCACCGTCATGCTCGGCATCCTCGAGCTGCATCTTGGCCTACCCTTGGCAAACACGCCCTGGCCGTCGTGCCGGTGCTCCGCGCACGATCACCGACGAAGAGATTGACGAAGTCCTCCGAGAGACGCTGGAGACCCCCGCCCGGCGGCACCCACTGGAGAACCCGCGATCTGGCCGCCCGGGTCGGCCTCCCGCAGACGGCGGTGAGCCGCATCTGGCGTGCCTTCGCCCTCCAGCCGCACCGCCCGGAGACGTTCAAACTCTCGAAGAATCCGCAGTTCATCGAGAAGGTACGCGACATCGTCGGACTCTACCTCAACCCGCCTGACCGTGCGCTCGTCCGCTCCGCAGACGAGAAAGCGCAGATCCCCGCCCGCGATCCGGTCGTGCCGGTCGTGCCGGTGCACCCCGGCCAGCTCGAGCGCTACACCCACGACTATGCCCGCCACGGCACGAGCGATCTCTTCGCCGCGCTCGACATCAAGGCCGGCACGGTCATCGACGAGACGCACCGAAGGCCTAGGAGCACCGAGTTCCGTCACTTCCTCGACACCATCGACCGGCGCGCCCCGGACGACGAGCGAGACGTGCATCTGATCCTCGATAACTCCTGGCCGATTCAACCGGTCAATGCAACACCGTGAACTGCCGCATCGATACAGGGGCGGAGAGCAGCCTCGTGCGTTCAGCTCTGATCCGACGCCCTCCCCCTGGGGCCGTCGCGCCTTTCTATCCCTGGCGGCGCCAAGCTGTGGTGACACGTTGACTTAGGGTCTCTCATAGGGTGTTGCAGTGACCGGTTGAGACCACCCCTCGATTCACCGGACGCCTCTCGTCCAGCGCTGGCTCGCCAACCGACCCCACTTCCGCGTGCACTTCACGCCCATGTCGGCGTCCTGGCTCAATCTGGTCGAGTGCTGGTTCCCCGTCCTGCAGCGACGGGAACTCACCCGCGGCACACACCGCAGCACCTACGCACTCGAACAGATCCTCAGGCGCTACATCGCCCAGGCCAACGAGCGCCCGAAGCCGTTCGTCTGGACCAAGACGGCCGATCAGATCCTCGAGGCAGTCAGTTGCTCTTGTCAACGTACTTTCCACTCAGACGACCAGTCAGTTGATGGGGGCGCTCGTCGAAGCAGACGAGCGGCCGGCGCGGATTGGGGGTTCCCTATAGATCTCAGCATAGAGGTCGAGGACGTCCCCCATGCGGCAGATGAAGGAGACTCCATTGCGGGGATGCACCACGGGGCTTTCTCCTACGGCTTGAGCTCATCTTTCCCACAGCGTCCGCCGCACAGTTTCGTCAAAGATCGCGTCGATGATGTGGAGCCCAAGGAGCCGGTCCGCCACGAGCTGCATGGTATCGTGCTTTCGCTTATCGGGCGGGTCGCTGCAGGCCAAGGTAACCAAGAGAACTCGTTCAGCTTACGTGCCGCCTCGGGCGCAGCTGGCCATGCAAGGCGCGGCGGTGGGCGAGCGATTCGTCAGGCGTGGCGGCGGCGAAGCGCTGGCAGACATGCTGCGCCGTTCTCACGCTCGCCGAGAGCACCTCGGCCGTCGCTCGGTCGTACGCGTCCTCCGCGGCCGGTAGGAGGATGTGGGCGCGCGTGAGCGTGCGCGCCGGCGTGGTACCGCTGTGTGTGAGGCGCAGCGACTCGGTGCGCTCGTGGTCAGTCAGCTCCACCCGGTATCGCTTCGTCCGGCTGCGTCCCTCCGCTCTGGGAAGGTCCCCCGCACGCATATCGGACACCACTACGGCGGCCGTCTACAAGTGAGAACCTGCTCATCGAAGCGCTTGAGCAGGCCGTCGAAGCCCAGGATGTCGCAGGCACCCGCCAGTCGCAGCCCAGTGACTCGTTCAATCCTCTCGGAGAGGACAGCGGGTGACCGCAGGCCCATCACGCGTGCAACCCGCGACGGCCGCTCCCGTCCGATGGTGACAGACCAAATCGCGTGCAGCGCAACCATCCACTGCAGTAGAGTTTTGGGCGTCGTTAAGCCAGCTGACGAAAGGCGCGACTGCAATGTGCGTGGGCCAATCCGACATGCGCTCGCCAGCTCACTCACCGATACAGCGCGCGCACCGATGACCGCCGCCGTAGCTACTATCGGCAAGGCTGGGCCGGACACAGCCTGTATTGCACATGAGACGATAGCCAGCCGAGCAGATTGTCTAGAGGCCGAGGATGGGTGCATAAGAAGCAGCCGAGCGAGGTCATCCTGAAGTGAGTCGTACGGCCGTATCGAGAGCCGCGGATTCACGCCGGCGTCCACACATAGGAGAATTGCCCGCATCCCGAGATTCGTCATCGTAAGCCGGAGTAGGAGCGGTTCAGGCCTCTCCCCGATCTCTCCAATAATGGCAGGCAGCATCGCTCGCAGGCCGGGCGAATCCAGGTCCAGCACGACTGCCCCGATGTCCCAGTGCGCTATGTGGGCGGCGCGGAGCCAATGAAGGAGCTCACGTGCGCTTGCAAAGGACTGGATCGTTGCGCGATCTCGCATAGCTCGCGCTAACGTTGCCTGGTCCTCCGATGTATCGGGGGCACCTAGCAGGGGGACAAACAGTGGCATTTCGTCGGCACGCTGGCGATGAGCTGAGGCATCGAGGGCACCATGAACATGCAGTCCCCACGTCTGCTCAGATGGGCATCTCTCCCTTCATGGGCCCGCTTGGCCAAGACAACGTACCAACGGTGCCATGTGCCGGCCAGAGGTAGGACGAGGCCAGGACGCAAGCCTAGGTCGTGTGTCATCCTGGAAAGACATTGCAAGCTGTGCGCGGGCTTAGCGCAGCGCGCGGCGCGAAAGGTACTAGTGGTCTGCCCGTGAAGTTCAGCGACAGAATGGTGCGAGTAGTGCGGGCGGGGGCTTGGTCCCATACTGGAGGGACCGATGCCCCATGGCCCGCAGACCGCCCGGATCGTCCTCAGCCCTGAGGAGCGCGAGACGCTCGTGCGCTGGGCGCGCCGCCGCACCAGCCCGCAGGCGCTGACGCTCCGCGCCCGGATCGTGCTCGCCTGTGCCGACCGGCCGGACGTATCGCATGGCGTGCTGGCCGAGGAGCTCGGCATCCATCGCGCCACGGTCGGTCTCTGGCGCAAACGCTTCGCCGCCCGGCGCCTGGCAGGGCTGCAGGACGACCCGCGCGTGGGGGCACCGCGGACCATCAGCGACGCCGACGTGGAGCGCGCGATCACGACGACGCTCGAACAGACCCCGTCCGACGGTACGCACTGGAGCACGCGCGGTCTTGCCCAGGCGGTGGGGCTGAAGCGGACCACGGTGGCGAAGATCTGGCGGGCCTTCGGCCTCCAGCCACATCGAAGCGAAGCGTTCAAGCTCTCCACCGATCCGCTGTTCGTCGAGAAAGTGCGGGACATCGTTGGGTTGTACCTCGATCCACCAGCCCACGCGCTCGTGCTCTCGGTCGACGAGAAGCCGCAGATCCAGGCGACCGAAGGCACGGCGCCCGTGCTGCCGATGCGGCCGGGCCAGCCCGAGCGACACACGCACGACTACATCCGCCACGGCACGCGCGACCTCTTTGCCGCGCTCGACGTCAAGGCGGGCACCGTCATCGGGGAGGTACATCAACGCCACCGCAGCGAGGAGTTCCGGCACTTCCTCGACACGGTTGATGCGGCCGTGCCGCCGGAGCTAGACCTACACCTGATCCTCGACAATGCGGCCACCCACAAGACGGCGCTGATCCAACGCTGGGTACTGAAGCGTCCGCGCGTGCACCTGCACTTCACACCGACGAGTGCCTCGTGGATCAACCTCGTCGAGTGCTGGTTCTCGCTCCTGCAGCGACGCGCGCTCACGCGCCGCCTTCGCAAGCACCGACACACTCGAGGCGGCGCTACGCGACTACATCGCTGCTACGAACGCCGCCCCAAAACCCTTCGTCTGGACGAAGACCGCCGACGAGATCCTCGCCTCGGTGAAGCGCTTCTGTCAGCGAACCTCGCTGTCAGACCACTAGCGTGCAGAAGCCGCCTCCCATGCCTAGCAGGCAGGCATTAGCAGCTCACCACAACTGCCAGGAGTTCGAGATGTCGCCATCCCGCATTAATGCAGGCATCACCGTAGGCGAGCTTATCGATCACCTTAAGGGCATGCCCGCCGATGCAGAGCTTTACATGGGCGGCTTGCAGTTCTACCGCCTCAAGATGCGCGGCGACAAGCTGGTGCAACTTGAGTTCAACCAGCAGGTCTATCGCGACAAAGCGGGCAAGCTGATTGCCGAGGATGTGGGGCCGCTGGAACAACGGGTGAGCAGGTGACTTCCTTGTTCGTCATTTCTACTCTTCGCCCGACACGAACCATGAAGACCTGCAAATGCGGCTGCAGCTCCCCGGCGTGAGGCCGCCGGTCATTCCTGAACAAGGCGCACCAGCTCGACTGGATGCGCGCAGACGGAGCGCGGGAACTCAATGCTCTTCAGCCGCGGGAGGCGAAGGAGAGAGGCGGCCACGTGTCCGGTTAGATCGCCGCCGATTTGGGGCGGCTCATCGTCGCTTCACAGAAGGGAATCGCCAGAATCCGCGAGATTATGACCGATGAGTCGGTCAGGGAGTAGCCAAGCACGGCATGTACCATGGGTGCTGTGCTGGCGGCGGACACACCTGCTATGTATCTAGGTATTCGTCCCATTCGGCCCCTGTAACCCACGCCAGCGCTGAAAGTCTGCCGCTCAGCAGACCCCATTCGAAATCATCGCACTCAAGGATTTCGCGGCCGTATTTCTCCTCGATTGCGCGCGCGTGTTTCTTTGCCCCTTTCAGCAGCTCTAATTGCTCCTCGCTCAAAGTGGATGTCCCGGCCTCGACGCTATGTACGCCTGTGACAGCCGCTAGGGTGGGTCAAGCTGGGCCGCATAGTCGACGGCGTGCTCGCCTCGGCAGCGCCGACTGGTGGCACGGATTGGTCTCCGACTCATCCGAACGTGCCTCCGTGGCGCCGGCGGCTCCGGTGGGCATTGCGAGCTCTAGCGGCGTTAAGGAGGTAGGGGCGAGCGCCTGTGACGGCTGCGATTGGACGGCAGCTGCAGATCCGGAATTGCGCCAGGCGGCCTCGAGCGTTGTCTACGCGTTCTGACACGAGCGGCTGTTCTTTGGTTACTAGTGAGAATGGAGGGTTATCGCTAGTAATGGACAAACGAGCGGGGTCGGCCCATATTGCCGCACCGCTTACCGAGCGCACACGGAATGCCTTGCCGGCCAGGTCGCCCGCGCCCGTTCGAGCCACTCGGCCGCAGTCTGGAATACCCTGGAGGAGCGATGACCGACCGAGGGGAGCAGCGGGATTCGGAGCAGCAGCCGGAGCTCCGGCCCGTTACGCAGCCGGCCGATCTCGGCGCGATGGACGCGGTCGTGCCCCAGCCGGAGAGGGCCACACTGGTCTCGCACGACCAGGTGGCGGCCGAGGTCGGCCAGGCCGAGGTGTATCGTGGTCGTGCCCACGCCCCGGCCACGCTCCGAGCCTACCGCTCCGACTGGGCACACTTCACCGCCTATTGCACCGACCGCGGGGCCGCGCCGCTCCCGGCCGACCCGCTCGTCGTCCGCACCTATCTCGCCACCTGTGCCGACCGACTTGGGCTCAAGGTGGCCACGCTCCGCCGGCGCCTCGCCGCGATCGCCCACGCGCACGCCGAGGCCGGACACCAGCTGGATACCACGGACGCCGCCTTCCGCGCCACCTGGCGCGGCATTCGTCGTACCCATGGCGTGGCCCAGGCGGCGAAGGCGCCCGTGGTGACCGAGGTCGTCAAGGCGATGCTGGATGCGCTCCCGGACACGCCGGCCCTCGTTCGTGACCGGGCGCTCCTGCTCGTGGGGTTCGCCGGCGGCTTCCGCCGCTCCGAGCTCTGCGCCCTGGATGTCGCCGACCTCCAGTGGGAACCGGATGGCGTGCGGATCCTCGTGCGCCAGTCCAAGACCGACCAGGAGGGCGCCGGCATGATTAAAGCCCTCCCCTACGCGCCGACCCCGGACCACTGCCCCGCGCGCGCGCTCCGCGCCTGGCTCGATCAGGCGGACATCGAGGTGGGGCCCATCTTCAGACCGGTCTCGAAGACGGGGACCGTCCTGCCACGGCGCCTCACCGACCAGTGGGTCGCGCTCACCGTGAAGCGGGCCCTGGCTCCCGTGGCGCATGCTCAGGCGGAGCGGGCGTGGGAGAGGCGCTCGTCGACCCAGCAGGCGCGCGAGGACCGGGCGGTGTGGATCGCGGCGTACGTGGCCCGGATGACCAGGCGCTATGCCGGGCACTCGCTCCGGGCAGGTTTCGTCACGAGCGCGGCGGCCGCCGGCGCCCGCGTCGACGAGATCATGGACCAGACCGGGCAGAAGGACGTGAAAACCGTCATGCGATATGTCCGCAACGCCCGCTCCGTGCGAGCAAGTGCCGCGGCGAAGCTCGGGCTCTGATTCGCTCGGTAGGGATTGTGCGACTGAGGAAGCCCCGTACTCTCGCAAAGTCTGCTTTGTGATATTGGCTTGGGGAGACGGACGTACCCGAGCCGGTGGCGGTGACCGGCGACACTTCTGAGTGCTGGACGCCCGCAGCGAGCGTGCGGACGGTGCCTACCGGCGGACACGCCGTGCAGATCGCCCCGACATACGCCCGTTCGGCGTCGCTCGGCCGCGCAGCTCGCGCCAGAGCCGAGTCGCGTTGTGACGGCTCTCCGGAGAGCGCTGCCGCGGGAACTCGGCGTGAGGGGCGAGCGCCGTCCGTCGCGCTGAGGACGCTGGCACTCGATGAAGTGGCCTGCGCGGAGCCAACGGATGATCGTGGCCCGGCTCAGACCGGGCCGGCGGCTGATCGCGAGCTTCGAGGCGACAGGTCCGTCGCGCTTCGCCGGTATAGGCGCTCCGACGGTGCCGGTGACGCCAGCGGTAGAACGGTCGGGCAGGTATGGCGCTCGAGTACCTGCTGGACGGCCTCGGTGAGATTGCGGAGCAGGTGGACGCGGTCGGCCCCACCTGGATCGCGTCTGGGGCTCCCAGAGCCGCGCCCTCGGCGTAGGCGCTCGCACGCTCCCGGCTGATGATCTCGGTGCCCGTCTGTGCCTCAAGCCACGTGGCGAGCGTGGCGGCCTCTCGGTCCGGCAGGAGGTCGAGCACGCGATGGGGCGCTCGAGGTCGACGAGGATCTTGCCGTAGGTGTGCCCCTTCCGCCACGCCCAATCATCTACTCAGAGGACTCGTACCGACGCGCCTCGGAGCCGACGGAGTCGCCGGGCGCGGCCGTCGGCGTCTTTAGCACCCGCAGCAAGGTGTCGGCACTCGCGTCAGCGGCCATGCCCAACTCGCGCGCGAGACGTGCGCCGGCCCCGCCGCCGAGGGCGACGCTGATCAGCTCGAGGGCGCTCGTGTGCCGGCTCGTGCGGCGGGCGTGGGCCGCGGCCGTGCCGGGTAGGCGCTCACAGACGATCCGGCGCAAGCAGATGTCTGCACGTCACAGGCGAAGGGCCGCACCCGGATGTGGAGCGCCACAGCCAGCCCGTGCCACGGCATGTCGGCGAGGTGGGCCGCCGCTAACACCTCCGTGGCGCGGGCCGTCAGCGGTGCGTGGCACCTACACGGCCATCATGCGCGCACGGCAAATGCGACGCTCTCGCAGAAGGTCCCATCTGTCTGGCCGACGTGCCGTTTGGATGCTGAGCAAACCGGCCGAGGCAGTAACTGACGCCGAGCCGGCTCAGCCTCACCCTCGGAACCCACGTATGGCGGGGGAGCAGAGGCGGCGCGCCGTATCCGTATATAGGCAACAGTTCGCGTACCTACCGTGTACTTGCCTTCTCTCAGATAGGCAAGTCGCTTCCCTCCCTGGCGAGCCATCCTTGACCTGGCGGATGAGCGCTCTCAGCCTCGTAACATCGGTCGACGTCGCCAAGTTCTAGCCACCGTAAAGTTTAGCTTGCATAAAAGCACCGTCCCCATACTTTGGTACGCCGTAATCCGAAATGCCAGACGGTCTAGCCCACCCGCCGCGCACATCAGCTCGGGTACAGGCAACCGCACCGATCGCCGTCGCTCTCACGGGAGTGTGACCATGCAAAGGTATACGCAGGCAAGTGCGACACCGCTCACGGCGGAGGCAATCCAGGAGCACTGGAACGATCGGGCACGTGCGTTCGGCAATCCTCACCCCAGGCTGCGTGCCATCGCCAACCTCGTGGCGAGCCTCCCGGGCGGGCCGGGGACGCTCCTCGACCTTGGGTGTGGACCAGCCACGCTTGGGACTATGCTCCCGAGCGGCACGGACTACTTCGGCGTCGACATCGTCGGAGACGTCATGCCCGTGGACACCTCACCGGACCACTTCGCTGTCGCCGACCTCAACCGCGGAGAGGAGCCATTCCCCGGCCGGCGCTTCGACGTGGTGGTTGTCTCGGGCATGTTCGAGTACATCCGCGATCCGTCGGCGTTCATCGGCCTCCTCGCCCGCAAGGTGCGGCCCGGCGGGCACCTGATCCTCACCTACATGAACCGACGGAACTACCGCGAGTTACGCGAGCGCATGCTGGGCCGCGTCTATAGTTACCCGGACCCACACCTGAACTTCATTCCCGTCATGCAGGCGGTCGCTCTTCTCAGGGCGCATCGATTCGTCATCATGCGAACATCGATGATCACTTCCGATTACCGCCTCCTACCTGCAAAGCCGATACTCTGGCATTTTCCACTGAACATTGTCGCCAGGCAGTTCCTGTTCGTGTGTCGACTCGAGCCCGGAAGCTGAACTATGATTTCGCGAGCCGAGCGATCCGTTAACGGCGCGCCCAAGCGCTCGGCACCCACCGAAAGCGGCGTCACGGAGCCGCATACCACACCATGAGCGAGTCTCGGAGCTCCTGCTGCTCTCGCTCCTGCGCCTGGATGGCATGGCGCGCGAGCGTATCCAGTGGGAAGGGGACACCGGCGCCGAGAGCCAGCCGTGACATGTCGATCGCGCCTTGATGATGAACAATCATCATCGTCGCCCACATCCGCTCGAACTCCGGGCCAGCGGGGATCGGTTGCGGCATCATCGCCGGTGGAGTCTCATCCGAACCGGTGAGGCGGATGCGCGTCGCCTTGAGTTCCGCGATCTCCGCAGTCTGATCGCTCTTGACACGCTGAGCGAGCGTCTTCATACCCGGCCGGCTGGCCTTCGCGAGCGCCTCGTCCGCCCGCATGATCGCGATCTGGTGATGCGGCACAATACCGTCGATATAGGCGACCTGCTCCACCGTGGTCGCGTCCGGCGCCGTGCTCTCGTCGCACGCGCTGACAGCGGCCAGCATTATTCCGGCCGCGAGCGCTAGCGGCCATCTGCGGCACACGAGTGCCCCTCCCGGGTCTTTCCCGCTCCGACTCAGCATGACTCTGCTCCGCGCTGAAGTGTTTCTGGGTCCAACCTCGCATGCCACGATCCGTCGGCTGTTGCCCCCTGCCTGATCCGCAGCAGCCCAGTCGGAGGCGACTGCGCCCGACGGCAACTGACGCCGACCGTGGTGCCGCAAGCGGCACCGCGTTCAGAGAAAGATGCGTGCCATCTTTTACGTGTGCTAAAGCCTTCCTGTCCGGCCGTCGGCTGGTGCGGCCGTAAACAAGGAGGCCTCAGACCAGTATCGTGTCGCCCGGTGCGACGCCGTCCGATGCTCACGCTCGGGCTCTGGCGTTGCCGTTACGGACGTCCGGGGCGGAGTGGAACCGTCAGTTGCACGCTCGATCGGATATCGCGATCATCTGTCCACACGGGGCAGAATCGGGTTCTGCGCGGCTTTCGCTGATCGCGGCACGGCCCGGCGGATGGACACGTGACATGGCTCAGGCGGCGCGGAGCACGCGCGCCCCGAGCAGGCCGAGCTTCGCACGGCCGTATCCTGCGGGCAGGGGCGCAACCGTAGCGCGCGTGGCTGACGCGAGCGTGGCCGGCGGGGGCTGGTGGCCAGGCAGGCCCGTGCAGCCGTTGGACGACCGCCCAGCGCGCGGGCCCCGCAACCGGGAAACCGGTGGCGGCGACGCATCGGCAGGAGTCACCGTCGCCGTTCGCGAGCCTCGGACGTGCGCGAAGAAGACCTGCCAGCCGGCGCCGTAAGGCTGCCTTGCGGCTGCCTTGTGGCGCTCGCTATCCGAGATTCAGCGGGCGGCGGCGTGGAAGACGATCGTCGCGAAGAGCACGTCCCACGTGTCCGCCGCACTCTCCGCCGGCGCGGCGTGCAGCGTGCGGACGTTCCAGAGGCCGGGCCGATCGACTGGCAGCCGCGCCACGCCGTCGCTGCCGGTCACGATCGACAGATCCTGGCGCTTCGCGGAATCACCCTCGGCGGCCGCCGCACCGGCGTGCAGGTGGGCGCCCGCCAGCGGCCGGCCGCGGAAGAGGAGCTGCACTGCGAGCGTGTCACCGGCTCGCAGCGTCGCCGGGTCGGTGACAGGCACCAGCTCGAGCGGGTGGCCGGCGATCCGTCCGAAGGCGCGCGGGCCACCGCCTCCCACCTCGACGATCGTCTTCGCGAACTTCGTCGTCTTCTGCGTGATGCTGTCCGTCGTGGGCAGGAGGCCGTCACGCTCGTAGCGCTGGGCCAGCTCCGGCGCTCCCTCGAGCGCGATGTAGCGCTTGAGCCCCGAGCTTGCCGCACGCGACGTGCGGGTGGCGAGCCCCACGGCGACGACGCGCTGCCCCGGCGTGGTTGGCCGGTGCCGGATGCGGAGCGACGTGCCGCTCACCGACAGGTCGCCGAGGCGTTCCTCGCCGGTGGCACCGATCAGCCGCGCCTCGGCAACGCGGTTGGGGGCTACCGCCGACAGGCTGGTCGGGAACGCGGTGCTCGTCTGCCCACGCACCTCCAGCGCCCCATCCGCGGCGAACACGAAGGCGGTGGGCACGATCCAGAAGTCGTGCGCGGAGAGCGTCACGGTGCTCAGCGCGAGGAGGCCGGCGGTCAGCGCGACGGCGGTCAGTGGACGCCGACCGCGGCCAGGTCGGGAACGCGTGGTACGCATGGATAGCCTAGGGGTGGGTGGTGTGGCGCGCGGCCCGGACGGGGCGGTGATATGAGGCTGACGGTCGGCTTTACGCCCCCTAGAATACCGCGTGCCACCCGGCTGTCAACCCCGGCGCCGGCTACCGCGGCAGGCTGCGATGTTTTATGCTTCCTAAAGCCGGCGTCACATGCGGTCCAGTGGCCGGCCCTGCACGTGGGCTGGATGTCCTGGTCGGCTGGGCCGACCAGGCATTCACCAGAACCATTCCCTCTCCATCTACGAGGATACCTCGATGTTCGCACGACTTCTTGGCATCGCCGGCATCGCCGGCACGGCCCTCATCGGCGTTTCCGCCGGCGCCGGGGCGCAGGGCACGGGCTCCACAGCGGGTCATGGCAGCCACGGCGCTCACGCGGCCCCGTCGACCCAGGCCGCCCAAACGATGCAGCAAGGCCATGCCATGCTCACCGCGCCGTCCGGCGCCCGCTCTCCCGCCGGCATGGTGATGGTTCATGGCACCGCCGTCGAGCTGACGCTTACGGGCGACCAGGCCGGGGCCATACGGCCCTGGTACATTCACAAGGGCTCCTGCAAGGACGACCAGGGCGTCGTCGGTGATGCGAGCAAGTTCACGCCGGCCCCGGTCGGTACCGACGGCAAGGGCATGGCGAGGGCAACGCTCGCCGCACCCCTGGCCGGCGGGACCACCTATTTCGTGGCCGTGCACGCGTCGGCGTCGGACATGACGACGATCGTTGCCTGCGGTCCGATCGCGGAGGGCATGATGTGACGTAGGCCCGGGCCGAGCACGACGCGTGGATGATCGTCACCAAGGTGCATGGCCGTGGGGGGCCGGGACGACACCCCGGATGCGGACGAGCCGGGGAGGAGCGGGACGATGTGACCGACGTGGCCCCAGCACGGAAGGTCACGCCGCCGGAGCGCTGAGCGGTCGCCACCGGGCCGTCGCGCGCGCGCCATCGCGCGGCGGTGGGCCGGCTGGGATGCTGCCGATCAGCGGCCTTCGAGGTCCCGCTCGCCGATGACGCGCCGCCTCGCCCGACCATGGCCGGGGCGCACGACGGCGTGGTAGAACCGCTGGCCCTTCAGCCGGAGCTCGGCGATGAGCCCCACGAAGTTCGCGGTGACGAACTGCGGCGTCGTTGGTCCCCCCCACGAAGCGCTCCATTACCGGCTGTGCTTGTACATCATCTCCACCAGCTCGTCGTACATCGACTCCGCGTCGGTGTCGCTCGCGCGGATGGCGCTCGCGGCACAGTGCTTCAGGTGGTTGCGCATCAGCTCGCGTCCCACCGCGCGCAGCGCCTCGTGCACGGACGAGATCTGCGTGAGGATGTCCGCGCAGTAGCGGTCCTCGTCCACCATCTTCTGCAGCCCGCGCACCTGCCCCTCGATGCGCCGCAGTCGCCTCAGGTTGCGGCCCTTCGCCTCGGGGTCCACGGCGATCGCCTTGCGGCCGTCATCACCCACGAGCGCGCTGCAGCCGCACGGGGTGGTCGGCGTATGCTCTTCGGCGGTCGTGTGGTCCACGAGGTCCTGCATCGCGGCCTTGGTAGGCATGGTTGATCCTCGGTGTTGTCGTGTCACTCGTCCAATGCGTCGCGCCGGCGACACCGGAGCTCAGGCCGCGCGGAAGCGGCGCAGCCTGAGACTATTGGTCACCACGCTCACCGAGCTGAAGGCCATCGCGGCACTCGCGAGGATGGGACTCAGCAGCAGCCCGAAGGCGGGGAACAGCACGCCGGCCGCCACCGGGATGCCGACGACGTTGTAGGCGAATGCCCAGAACAGGTTCTGCTTCATGGTGCGCATGGTGCGCCGCGAGAGGCGGATCGCGTCCGCCACCCCGGCCAGGTCGCCCCGCATGAGCGCCACGTCCGCAGCCTCCACGGCCACGTCGGTCCCGGTGCCGATGGCGATCCCGACGTCGGCCCGGGCGAGCGCCGGGCTGTCGTTGATGCCGTCGCCTACCATTGCCACCACCGCGCCGCCCCGCTGCAACCGCTCGACTTCGGCGACCTTGCCTGCGGGGAGCACGCCGGCGATCACGCGCTCGATCCCGGCCTGCCGGGCGACCGCCTGCGCGGTGCGCTCGTTGTCGCCGGTGAGCATCACGACGTCGAGGCCCATGCCGCGCAGCCGCCGGATCGCCTCGCGCGACGTGGCCCTGATCGGATCCGCGACCGCGATCACGCCGGCGAGCGCGCCGTCGAGCGCCACGTACATCGGTGTCTTCCCCTCGCCCGCCATCCGCTCGGCCTCGGCGCTGAGCGGCGTGGGATCCACCGACCACTCGCGCAGGTGCGCCTCGTTCCCGACGGCGATGCTGCGACCTTGCACCACGCCCTGCACGCCGCGGCCCGTCACGCTCTCGAACGCGTCGGGGGCGGCGATCGCGAACTCGCGCTCCTTCGCGTGCCGCACGATGGCGTCGGCGAGCGGGTGCTCGCTCGAGCCCTCGATCGAGGCCACCAGCCGCAGCAGCTCGTCGGTGTCCACCAGGGCCGCCGGGGCCAGTGTCACGTCGGTCACCGTGGGCCGGCCCTCGGTCACCGTGCCCGTCTTGTCGAGTACCACGGTGGTCACGTCGCCGGCACGCTGCAGTGCCTCGCCACCCTTGATCAGCACGCCGAGTTCGGCGCCCTTGCCCGTGGAGACCATGACGGCAGTGGGCACCGCCAGCCCCATGGCGCAGGGGCAGGCGATGATGAGCACCGCGACCGCCGCGGCGAACGCCCGCACCACGGCCTCACCACCCGGGGCGCCGCCCGCATGGACGGCGACGAACCAGGCGACGAAGGTCGCGATGGCGATGGACACCACGACCGGAACGAAGACCGCGCTGATGCGGTCCGCGAGCCGTTGGATCGGCGCGCGCGAGCCCTGCGCGTCGCGCATGAGCTTCACGATCTGTGCGAGCACCGAGTCGGCGCCGAGCGTGGTCGCCCGGAAGCGGAAGGCGCCCCGGCCGTTGATCGTGCCGCCGATCACGCGGTCACCCGTCTGCTTCGGCACCGGCAGCGACTCGCCGGTGAGCATGCTCTCGTCCACCGCGCTCTCGCCCGTGAGCAGCTCGCCATCCACCGGCACGCGCTCGCCCGGCCGCACCACCACGACGTCACCGCCATGCACGTCCTCCACCGGCACGTCGATCTCGCTGCCGTCCCGTGCCACGCGCGCCGTCTTCGGCTGGAGCTGCGCGAGGGCGCGGAGCGCCGTGGAAGTCTGCCGCTTGGCCCGCGCCTCGAAGGCGTTGCCGGTGAGGATGAGGGCGATGATGATGATCACCGCCTCGTAATAGACATCGGGTGGCACACCGTTGGCGAGAAAGAAGCCCGGTGCGACCGTGGCGACCACCGAATAGAGAAACGCCGCACCGGTGCCCACGGCCACGAGCGTATTCATGTCCGCCGAGTGGTGGCGAAAGGCGGCCCAGGCGCGGGTGAAGAAGTGGCGCCCCGCCCATGCCATGACGCCGAGCGTGAGGGCCAGCAAGCCCCACGAGAGCACGGCGGCGGGAATGGCGTAGAGCCATGGCGCCATGCTACGGAGGGCGGGCGTGAGCGACTCCATCGCCCAGCGCATGAACGGATCCGCCGCGGGACCGTGGGCATGCGCGGCGTCGCTCGCCATGAGCGGCATCGAGACGACCATCGCCACGGCGCCAGCGAGACCGCTCGCGATGGCCTTGGTCCGCAGCTCGCGGAACTCCTCCTCCTGGGCGCGGTCGCGCGCCGCCTGCTCCTCGAAGGCGCTCTGGGCGACCTGCGGAAACTCGGCACCGTAGCCCGTGCCCCGGATCGTCTCGATGAGCGCCTCCGGCGAGACGGCGCTAGGGTCGTAGGTAACGGTGGCGTTCCCCATCATCAGGTTGACGGCAGCGTCAGCGACGCCGGGGGTCTTCGACAGCGTCCGCTGAACGCGACCCTGGCAGGCCGCGCACGTCATCCCCGTGACGGGGATGACGACCTTCTCCGTCGACCGTTCGGGCGACGGCGCGACGACGGGCCGTGGGTGCGTGATGTTCGCGGTGGTCATGATCGGTGGTCTCGCAGCGCTGGTGTGCTACTCGGCGACGAGCTTGCCGCGCAGCATGCTCATCCCGCAGGTGAACTCATAGGTTCCGGGCATGCCCGGCGTGATCTCGATCGTGGTCTTCTGGTGGGCGGGCAGGAAGCGACGGATGCCGAAGTCCCCGAAGACGACCTCCTCGGAGCAGCCCGAGGTCTCCTGCCGGTCGAAGACGAGGCGCACGGGGGCGCCGGCCTTGACGCGGATGGTCGCGGGGTCGTAGCCACCGCGGACCGCAACGGTGACCTCCTGCGCGCCACCAGCGACGGCCGTGGCCGACGTGACACCGCGCTCGGCAAGGAAGAAGTACCAGTTGACCCAGAGGATCGCCGCCACGCCGGCGGCGATGACGAGCCACTCAGTCGAACTCAGCATGGCGATCGTCCTCGTGAGGGGGATCGGTGTCAGGCGGAGCGCGGCGAGCAGCAGCTCGTGCCGGCCGCTCGCGGGAGCGGACGGTCCGCGATCCGCGCCTCGTAGCCGGCCGCGCGGACGGCGCTGAGCACGGCATCGCTGGACGTGGCCTGCGGACCGAGCGCGATGGACGCGGCGCCGACCGCAACGCGCTGCACTTCGACGCCGGATAGCCCGGCGAGCGCCTTGGTGACGGCGGCGACGCAGTGGCCGCAGCTCATGCCGTCGATGGCGAGGTCGACCTGCTGCGCAGTGGACGCGGGAGGGGTGGACGTGGACGGCATCTGTGTGCTCCTCATAGTGGATGGTCGGATACCCTACGTGGGTATAAGTATATATACCCCCACCCCCTATGTAAAGTGTCAGCCGCGGCCGCCAGCCGCGGCGCAGGACCGCTCCTCGCCGAGCCTCCCGTCGCGCAACTCCCTGGCCTGGTGAGCGGCCCGTCACCGACTCGGTCCGCCACGCCAGCCTGACACCGGATGCCGTATGCCCACCGGTCGTGCGGCGGGGTTCACACGTCCAGGCCGCGGCGGCGCTCGTGCGCGTGAGCGGCACGGGTGTGGCTGCTCTGCGTCGGGGTGAACCGTAGGGCAGAACGCAAACCCGGGGGGTAGCCTTGGCTACCCCCCGGGTTCGTCGCCTCGGACGCGTGTACCTCTCAGAGTTCCGCGCGCCGGAGGAGCTGTGCGTTGATGGCCACGATGATCGTGCTGAGCGACATGAGCACCGCGCCCGCGGCCGGTGTGAGCACCACGCCCCACGGGGCGAGCACGCCCGCGGCCAGCGGGATGGCGACGATGTTGTAGCCGGCCGCCCACCAGAGGTTCTGTACCATCTTGCGATACGTCGCGCGCGACAGGTTGATGATCCTGGGCACGTCGCGCGGGTCGCTCCGCACGAGCACGATGTCGCCCGCCTCGACCGCTACGTCGGTGCCGGCGCCGATGGCCACGCCCACGTCCGCGGTGACGAGCGCCGGCGCATCGTTCACGCCGTCGCCCACCATCGCCACGCGCTTCCCCTCGCGCTGGAGCCGCTCGATGTGGGCGGCCTTGTCCTCCGGCAGTACCTGGGCGAGCACGGTGTCGATGCCGAGCTCGCGCGCCACCGCCTCGGCCACGGGCCGCGCGTCGCCGGTCATCATCACCACCTCGATGCCGGCGTCGTGCAGCTTCCGCACGGCCTCGCGGGACTCGGGCCGAACCGCATCGGCTACGGCGAAGGCGGCGAGCGTCCGACCGTCCTCCACGAGGTAGACCACGCCCTGCCCGCGTGCCGCGGCTTCCCGCGCGAACTCCGCCAGCTCCGGCTCGGGCGTGACGTTCAGGCTCACGAGCAGGTTCGGGCCGCCCTCGGCGAGGTCACGCCCCTCCACCCTCGCGCGCACGCCGCGTCCCGGGATCGCCTCGAAGCCGGTCGCGGCGGGAATCTCGAGCTCGCGCTCCTCGGCGCTCTTCACGATGGCCCGTGCGACCGGGTGCTCGGCGTCTCGCTCGACGGCCGCAGCCAGGCGGAGCGCCTCGTCCTCGGCGAGCCCCCCCGCGGTGCGCATCGCCACCACGCGGTGCTCGCCGAGCGTGAGGGTGCCGGTCTTGTCGAACACCACCGCGGTGAGGTTCCGCGCCTCCTCGAGCCCGCGACGGTCGCGCACGAGGAGCCCGCCATGGGCGCCGAGCGTGGTCGAGATGGCGAGGACGAGCGGCACGGCCAGCCCGAGAGCGTGCGGGCAGGCGATGACGAGCACCGTCACCAGCCGCTCGATCGCGGTGGCGGCCGTGGCGCCGGCGAGGAGCCAGGCGACGAGCGTGACGGCGCCGGCGCCGAGTGCCACCCAGGTGAGCATGCGCGCCGCGCGGTCGGCGAGCACCTGGGCGCGAGACTTCGAGGTCTGCGCCTGCTCCACGAGGCGCATGATCCCGGCGAGCGCCGTGCGCTCCCCCGTCCCTGTGACCTCGACGCGGAGCGAGCCCGCGCCGTTCACCGTGCCGGCGATCACCTTCACGCCCTCCACCTTCTCGACGGGCGCGGACTCGCCGGTGATCATCGCCTCGTTCACCGCGCTCCGCCCCGACCGGACGACACCGTCGGCGGGGACGCTCGCCCCCGGTCGCACGAGGACGACGTCGCCGTCCTGGAGTTCGGAGATCGGGATCTCCGCCACGCGCTCGGCCGCGCCCTCGCCTCTGACACGGGTGGCGGTGCTCGGCAGCAGCTTGGCCAGCTCGCCGAGCGCGCCCTCGGCCTGGGAGATGGAGCGCATCTCCATCCAGTGGCCGAGGAGCATGATGGCGACGAGCGTCGCCAGCTCCTCCCAGAGCGGCATCCCGGGGAAGCCGAGCGTGACCGCGGCGCTGAAGACGAAGGCGACGGTGATGGCGAGCGCGATCAGCGTCATCATCCCGGGGAGCCGCGCGCGGATCTCGCCTACGGCGCCCTGCACGAACGGCCAGCCGCCGTAGAGGAACACCGCCGTGCCGAGCACGGGCGGGATCCAGCGCGCGCCGGGGATCGCGGGCGGCGTGTAGCCGAACACGCGCGGCAGCATGTGCCCCCAGACGAGGATCGGGACCGTCATCGCCAGCGACAGCCAGAACTTGTCGCGGAACATCGCGACGGAATGGCCGGCGTGCTTGTCGTGCGCGCCGTGGGCGTGGTCGTGTGCTGCCATCCCGCTGGCGGCGTGCGATGCGTGCGCGGCGTCCACGGCATTCCGGTCGTGTGTCGCCCGGCCATGCTCCGCGTGCGTCGCGTGGCCCGCGTGGCCGGCGTGGCCGGCTGGTGTCGTGCCGGTCGGGGTCTGGCGCGCCGAAGTCCCCGGAGGGGTGAGCTCCGCGTCCACTTCCCTCTCCGCCTCGACTGACGGTGCGTCGTCGGTGTGAGCGGCATGTCCAGAGTGGACATGTCCACTCTGGGTGTGGTTATGCGTGTGCGGGCTATCGGGGGCCGCATCTTCGTCGCGCTGGATGCCATCGTGCATCCCGTGCGAGTGGCTGGACCCGGGGGACGATGGTCGGGATGCCGCGCCGGACGCTGCATCGGGCGAGTGGCGGTGGCCGTCGTGTTCGCTGTTGCTCATGCTGGATCCTGCGAGTGGTGA
>Ga0209941_1000439_pt1 | contig 52640 bp, 36 predicted proteins | sample ThiBiot_300_plan_FD_183945 | JGI IMG/M metagenome (GOLD analysis project Ga0209941, IMG submission 183945) | Wastewater bioreactor microbial communities from Cape Town, South Africa - Thiocy_solids_1 (SPAdes) | ecosystem: Engineered > Bioremediation > Thiocyanate > Unclassified | place: South...
TTATTAAATCTAATATCTGTGATAATACCGGCTGTCCGGTAAACTCTTTAACTTTATCCATCATTAGTGAGTTTAAGTGTGGTAACTCAAACTTAACTAATCGGCGGTTCTTCGGAACCGCTTTTTTTATGTTATTTTAGTCGGACAATAGTGATTTTCAATTCTTTTTATTTTACTAATTACCTAAATAAGTTAATTGCAGGTTCAACCATTGTTCATCTTTATCAAAAGGATTTTAAAAGTTTTAATTTCCCCCTTCCCCCAACCAAAGAAGAACAAACTGCCATTGCCACGGCCTTAAACGATACCGATAAACTGATTTCCCAATTAGAAAAACTCATTGCCAAAAAGCAATTGATTAAGCAAGGGGCAGCGGACAGTTTGCTTTCTGCGAAAGATGGATGGTTTAATAAGACGCTTGGTGAAGTAGCAAAATTTCGTAGAGGAAGTTTTCCTCAACCTTATGGTTTGGATAAATGGTATGATGAAATAAATGGCTTGCCTTTCGTACAAGTATATGATGTTGATGACAACAAAAGATTGAAACCCGAAACCAAAAGTCATATCAGCAAAGAAGCAGAACCCTGGAGTGTGTTTGTTGAAAAAGGAACAATAGTCTTAACCATACAAGGCTCTATTGGCAGAATAGCTATCACCCAATATGATGCCTATGTGGATAGAACTCTATTGATTTTTGAAAGATTTTTAGAGCCATTTAATAAATATTTCTTTATGATGATTGTTCATAGGCTATTTGAAAAAGAAAAACAGAAAGCACCAGGAGGTACAATCAAAACAATAACAAAAGAAGCACTTTCAAGTTTTGAAATTTCTTATCCAAAAATAGATGAACAAAATCAAATTGCTATTTTATTATCTGATATGGATAATGAGCTTGAAATGCTGGAAACAAAACTGAATAAATATAAAATGCTTAAACAAGGCATGATGCAAAATCTGTTAACCGGTAAAATTAGATTGGTGTAAGATGGAAACATTTGAAACCCTGTGGCAGTTTTGTACTGATAACAACCGGGCTGTTCCCAAAGACTGGAATAAGCTGTATGAGATGCTTAAAAATAAAAAGCAAAAACCATCGGGTGGTTGGGAACCATCTTTGCCTTTAATATTAGAAGCATGGGATGTTACCATGACCATAGAAAAACAATTGCGTTTCAAAGAACACATACAGTGGGCCACTAATAACGGGCAGATAGAGGAAATTGCCAGCTACCTGAAAAGTTTACCTGAAGCAGAATGGTATCACTTTGGAGAATTATAAAATAAATATATGCCCTGTGTACACAAATTTGAAAGCTATCTAAATCTGGAAGGGTTGGATTTTGTACCAACTACTTTAATCGTTGGCACATTCAATCCTTCCTGGCCTGCTGATAACACAGCTGAATGGTTTTATGGCCGTACACATGACGAACACGGTAACCAGAATAATAATTTCTGGGATGTGCTGCCAAGATTATATGGAGAAGAAAGCCTTATACATGCAGGAGCAAATGAATGGAAAGCATTTTGCCGTAGAAAACAAATTGCTATCACTGATTTGATTTTTTCAATTGATGATGCAGCCGAAAGAGACCCGGAGCATGTAGCTTTACTTCGTTCCTACAGTGATAAAGCGATTGCAACAGCATTTCATCAACATACCCCGGTAGATGTTGTGAATTTACTGCAACAAAACCCTTCAATTCAAAATGTATTCTTAACAAGAGGAACCGGTGAAACCTTCTGGAGAAAATTGTGGAAGCCGGTAATTCAATTTGCCGATGCAAATAACAAATACGAAGCAAGATTGCTGACACCTTCCGGCTATGCCTTTTATCAGCATGGCAGGCACAACCGGAGAAATCCAGGTAACCGGATTGATGACCTGGCTGATTTTATTCTTGCTGCCTGGCGGGAAGTTTGGGATCCGCTTCAACAATAATTTATAGCGTAGCATATATGAGTGTTGTACAAACAGAAATAGTAAGTATTGGCAGGTTTTTAGAAAATAAAAAGCTGAATATACCTTATTATCAACGTCCTTATAAATGGACGGTGCGTAATGTGGTGCAACTGTTGGATGATATACAGCGATTCAGCCAAACCGAAGCATATCGTATTGGTACTGTGGTAATTTTTAATGAGGAAGATAAGTGCCATATAGTTGACGGCCAGCAAAGGGCCATCACTTTCCTGTTGATTTTACGGGCTATTGCTACTCACAAGGCAGCAAATATTACTGACAGTAATTTGAAAGACTATATCTGCCATCTCCAGGCTAATACGTTTGTTTCTGGTTTCCAAAGTGAAGTATCTATTAAAAATATACAGGATAATTACCGGGAAATAGAAAGAAGGGTGATGACTTTGGACGAACAGGTTATTGATTTTCTATTGAATAAATGCGAAGTCACACTTATTCAGATAGATAACATTTCAGAAGCATTTCAGTTTTTCGATTCTCAGAATGCCAGGGGCAGAGACCTGGAACCACACGATTTATTAAAAGCATTTCATTTAAGGGAATTACAATCGTCGAAAGATACGATCACTGAAACCGAAGTAGCTGAATTGGTAGACACCTGGGAAGAAATGGAGATTAAAGAACTGGCAACACTCTTTGCTGACTTTTTATTCAGAGTAAGGGGGTGGAGTAAGGGTAACTCATCCCGCTATTTTACAAAAAAAGACACACCGCTTTTCAAGGGCATCAATCTTGGCAGGATAGAAGACTATCCCTACACACAAATATTCAGATTTGTAGATGAACATATCGGCAATTCAAAACAAAACGGAACTGTAAAACATTTCCCTTTTCAATTAGACCAGACTATTATCAATGGTCAGTATTTTTTTGAAATGATTACGCATTATAAAAAGATATACGATCAGGTTGAGAACGATTTGAAGGGGATGCCCGGTCTCGTAGGGGAAATCATCAACACTATCAACACCTATGAAGGCAGAAACCGGACAGGTGATAAATATGTACGGATGTTGTTTAACTGTGCTGTTTTGTATTACATAGATAAGTTTGGCCGTTCGGGATTAGAAAAAGCCATAGAAAAGATTTTCATCTGGGCCTATACTTTGCGGCTTACCTACCAGAGTTTACAATTAGCCTCGGTTGACAACTATGTTATTGAGGATTTTAACCTGTTTAAAAAGATAAGGGAAGCAGTTTATAAGGAAGACATCCTTACCATAAACATCCCATTGCTAAAAGATGATTTCGAATCTGAAAAAACGGAAGCTATCAAAGATTTATTTATCAGTATGAAATATGTTGCCCATGTATAGTGAAGACATAAAGACGATGGATATTCAGGAATTGCTTGGCGCTGATGTGCAGTATGTAATTCCTATTTACCAGCGTAACTATGCCTGGGAGTCAACAGAAATTGAACAGCTTATTCAGGATATAATAGACTACGCCACAAACCACCCGGGTGAAAATTACTATTTAGGTACACTTGTAGTAGCAGCGGAAAGGAATAATGGGAATACTTATTGGAGCACTATTGACGGACAGCAAAGGATTACTACCTTATCAATTCTGAGTGCCGTTATTAAAAACAACTATAAGCAGGTTGATCTTAGTTGGTTCGATAAACTCAATCTCCGTTTTGCCAGCCGTCAAAAATCTACATTGTCCATGCAGGCTGCTTTTGCAGGGGCATTTGATGGAGAAGACTATGAGCACAATATCAAATCAGCTTATGAAATATGTAATACGGAGTTAGAAAAAAAGTGCAAAGAGTACAACATTGACATTAAACAGTTTGCCGCTTACCTGTACCAATATGTCAAGATAATGAGGGTGCCGTTACCGGAAGGAATAGACCTTAATCACTATTTTGAAATCATGAACAGCCGTGGGGAGCAGTTGGAGAAACATGAGATATTAAAAGCCCGTTTAATGGAGAGTTTCAACGGCTTTGAAGAAAAGGAAAGAAATCTATATGAGGCTTGCTTTAATCTGATTTGGGAAGCCTGCTCTAATATGGAAAAATATGTACAATATGGATTTACGCCAGACCAGCGGCATTTGATTTTTGGCAGGGAAAATTGGAACACATTGGTTGTATATGATTTTGACGGGTTTGTTGACAAAATCAGCCCCACATTAACGGATGATACAAAATCCATTGTCTTGTCTATAGATGAAATTTTGAATGGCCATTCGGTTACCATTAAAGAGGAAGACAAAACTGATGCACCCGACAGGTTTAATTCAGTTGTAAACTTCCAGAATTTCCTTTTACATGTATTGCGGGTGCAAACTGCTGATAATAACGTAGCACTTGATGACAAAAGGTTGATTGAACTTTTTGTAAAAGCAATTCCAACGGATAAAAAGGAAAAAATAGAATTTGTAAAAGATTTTATTTTCAATCTTTTGAAATGCAAATTTCTTTTTGATAAGTATGTTATAAAAAGAGAGTTTACGGCGAATACTGACCGGTGGAGTTTAAAAAGCCTGAAATGGTATAAGCCAACAAAATCTAAAGACGGAGTAAAATACACCAATACATTTGGCGATGATCAAAATGAATCTTTTGATTCAGATAATAGGCGGATATTGATGCTGCTGTCAATGTTCCATGTATCCATTCCGTCAATGACTTACAAATACTGGCTAAACGCTTCATTGAATTATCTTTTCAAACAGTTTGATATTGAAAGCCAAAACTATATTCAATACCTTGAACATATTGCCAAGGCTTTTGTTTTCGACCGGTATTTAGCCAATAATCCAAAAGATTATTTTGAAATGATCTATCAAAATCTTTCACCTGTAAAACGATCATTTAAAGATCTGGATTTAGATAAACTTCGCTATGGCCAGATTGAAAATAACCTGCTTTTCAATTTTATTGATTACCTGTTGTGGCTTTCATTAAAAGACAGGGATAAAGATAGCAGGGTTAAAACGTATGAATACACATTTAGAAGCTCGGTAGAACATTATTATCCGCAAACTCCTATTAACAAGGATATTGATGAAATAGCAAACAAGCATCTGCATTCATTTGGCAACCTCTGCCTGATTAGTCATGAAAAGAACTCCCGTTTCAGCAACTATTCGCCCAATGCAAAGAAGGAACAGTATGATAAGAGCATTTCTTTGGATAGCATCAAACAATTTCTGATGATGAAATATTCAAGATGGTCCATCAGGGAAATTGAGGAACACAACAATGCTATGCTGGATCTGCTCAAACAAAATCTTAATTCGGATTTTTCTTTCAATAGTGATGTATCAACAGCTCAAAGATGGTTTAAAGAATACCAGTCAAGGGATCGGAATTTATTGGTGAGGGCTTTGTTATGCTTCGGTGACTGCTTACCAAATATAGGTGGCGACCGATTTAACCTGTTTGACCTGGATTACATGAGGAATGATGAGGCATTTTCAAAATTCGAAGAATATATAGATGCAAACAACCCCAAAGGGTTACCAGAAATTATTAAGAAACATCTCAACCTTGCAAGTATAAAGAAGGATTACAGGTATTTATTTATTAAGTACCCCGTACTGCTGGAGTACTGCAAAGAAGGTAATTTTATATGGGAAAACGAGGGTGCAACAATTACTTTGCTGGAATACAGCAAAAGGACAGAGTACAAAGCAAAGGAGGCGCTAACATACATATTGGCCAAACAATTTTTAACGGAAACCGGATTTGAACCTTTTACTGATTACACAAGTCTGTATCTTAACATAAAATATGATGAAGGCGTCTATTCTCTAATTGGGGATAAAGAATTTAAAGAAGCTGATTTACAATTAGAGATTTGGAACAATGAAGGCCATTCTATAAATGCTTGTGTAGTTCCATATGCAAATGGCAACTCATCTTCTGTTAAAATGCTACAGGAATACAAATGGGTTAAAAATGAGGAAGGCAATTTTGAAAGATTCGGAAATCCTAAACTCATAAACCTTGAAGATGATTATGAATTAAATATTTCAAATATGATTGAAGCTGTTTACAAATTATTAAAAAACGGTTTCGGAATAAAACTTTTATGAGTAACATCGGGAAAAAAGAACGGGAAACACAGGACAGGGTTATAACCCTGATGAATAAAGAACTGGACTACCGCTATCTCGGTAACTGGGAAGACCGTGCCGGTAACAGCAATGTAGAGGAGGAATTACTACACACCTGGCTCGTAGATAAAAAGGGAATTGAAAAAGACCTTGCTACTAAAGCTATTTTCGAGTTTAATAAAGTAGTGAATGACCAGGGCAAATCTTTGTACGAAATCAACAAGGAAGTGTATTCCATGCTTCGCTATGGTGTACCAGTAAGGCCCGAGATAGGAATGAATAAAGTATCCGTATTCCTGATAGACTGGCAATATCCATTAGAGAACGATTTTGCTATTGCCGAAGAAGTAACTATTAAAAGCAAACATGATAAGCGGCCGGATATTGTTTTGTATATAAATGGAATCGCCTTAGGTGTTTTAGAATTAAAACGCAGTATAGTAAGTAATACCGAAGGCATCCGCCAAAATCTGGATAATCAGAAAGAGATTTTCATAAAACGTTTTTTTGCAACCGTACAGTATGTAATGGCTGGACACGATATTGAGGGCATTGCCTACGGCGCTATCGAAACAAAGGAAAAGTATTACCTGAGATGGAAAGAAGTAAGTGAAGAAAATAACAAGCAGGATGTACACCTGTTAAAGATCACCAAACCAATAAGAGATAAAGCAGCCAAGTGCCGTTTACCCTTAGACAAGAATGTTATTGAACTGCTGAACAAAGAACGATTCATTGAATTGCTCCACGATTTTATTGTTTTTGACAGGGGCATTAAAAAACTATGCCGCCACAACCAGTATTTTGGTGTGAAAGCAGCACAGGAACATCTTCGTAAAAGAGAAGGTGGCATCATCTGGCATACACAGGGAAGCGGTAAGAGTTTAACGATGGTGTGGCTTACCAAATGGATAAGGGAATACAATCCACAAGGCCGGGTATTAATAATTACCGACCGGGAAGAACTTGACGAGCAGATAGAGAAAGTGTACAATGGTGTGCAGGAAAAGATATACCGGACTACAAGTGGCAAGGATTTACTGAGCAAACTCAATGATACCTCTCCCTGGCTTATGTGTTCACTGGTTCACAAATTTAAAGGCAAAGAGGAAGGAGATGTGGAGGGATTTGTAAATGAATTAAAAAGCAGTATTCCAACTGATTTCAGGGCAAAGGGTGAAGTATATGTATTTGTGGATGAGTGCCACCGTACACAATCTGGTAAGCTGCATGATGCAATGAAGACTTTTCTGCCGGAAGCAATGTTTATTGGTTTCACCGGAACACCCTTATTAAAAAGTGATAAACAAACCAGCCTGGAGATTTTTGGTAAATACATTCATACATACAAATTTGATGAAGCGGTAAAAGATAAAGTAGTATTGGATTTACGTTACGAAGCAAGGGATATAGAACAGAAAATATCTTCACACGACAAAATAGATGAATGGTTTGAACTAAAAACACAGGGCCTCACCGATTTTGCTAAAACCGAACTCAAGCAGAAGTGGGGTACATTGAAAAAAGTATTCAGTTCCCGAAGCCGGTTAGAGAAAATTGTAATTGACATGATGATGGACATGGCTAAAAAGCCCCGGTTACAAAACGGCAGGGGAAATGCGATGCTTGTATCGGATAGCATCTACAATGCTTGTCGCTATTACGAACTGTTTCAAAAAGCCGGGTTAAAAAACTGTGCTATCGTTACTTCATTTGTACCCAATCACAATGATATAAAAGGTGAGGAATCCGGTGAAGGTTACACCGAAAAACTAAAACGGTTTGAAATTTATCAGAACATGCTGTCAACCTATTTCAACCTGCCTTATGACGAAGCCATTAAAAAAGTTGATCAGTTTGAAACTGAAGTAAAGGCAAAATTTGTTGATGAGCCTGCACAAATGAAATTGCTGATTGTGGTCAATAAATTACTAACGGGTTTTGATGCCCCTTCAGCCACTTATCTATACATTGATAAGAAACTCCACGATCACGGCTTATTTCAGGCAGTGTGCAGGGTAAATCGTTTGGATGGTGAAGACAAGGACTATGGGTACATTATTGACTATATGGACTTATTTGACAGCCTGGAAGATGCTTATACTGACTATACTTCCGGTGCTTTGGATGCCTATGAGAAAAAAGATGTGGAAGGCTTATTAAAAGACCGGCTGAAAAAAGGAAAGGAAGATCTGGAAGATGCCCTTGAAGCAATTAAAGCATTGGTTGAACCAGTTGAAGAACCCAAAGACGACCTTGCACATATCCATTATTTCTGTGGAGACAATACACAAGAACCAGATTTATTAAAGGACTCTGAACCAAGAAGAGTTGCATTATATAAATTGACCATTGCCCTGATTCGGGCTTATGCAAATATTGCAGATGAAATGCCGAAGGCCGGATATTCAGAAAAAGAAACAAAAGAAATACAGGCCGATGTAAAGCATTTTGAAACTTTACGCAAACTCATTCAGATTAACAGCGGAGACTATATTGACTTGAAAAAGTATGAGCCTGCCATGCGCCACCTGATTGACAGTTATATTGGTGCAGAAGAAAGCCGGGTACTGGGGAATTTTGAAGATATGAGCCTGGTTGAGTTGCTGGTTGAGAAAGGAGAAAAAGGATTGAATAGTCTGCCCGGCAGCATCCGTAATAACAAAGAAGCAATGGCAGAAACGATCGAGAACAATTTACGGAAACTAATTATCGAAGAACGGCCAACCAATCCATTGTACTACGAAAAAATGAGTGAGTTATTAGATGAACTGATACAGCAACGAAAATTGCAAACGGAGGAATATGAAAAATACTTGCAGAAGATTATTGATCTTTCCCGTAAAGTAAAAAAGCCGGAAGACAATCCTGATTATCCTCATTCAATCAACACAAAAGCGAAACAGGCTTTGTATGATAATCTGGACAAGGACGAAGAATTGTGCATTTGGATGGACGAGGGCATCAGGTCAACTAAAAAAGATGCATGGAGAGATAATAAGATCAAACAAAAAGAAGTAAGGCTTGTAATTGAGAAAATTCTAAAAGAAAAAGGTATTGTAACACCAGACGAAATTGACAGGATCTATGAACTGGTAAGAAATCAACCCGATTATTAAGATGAGCTATATAACTGTAAATAATATTAAGATTGAAGTGGTGAGGAAGGACATAAAGAACCTTCACCTTGGAGTATATCCTCCAGCCGGGAGGGTTCGTATAGCTGCGCCATTGAATGTAAACGAAGATGCAGTTCGTTTATTTGCTGTTACTAAATTGGGGTGGATAAAAAAGAACCAGCGGAAATTTGAAGGACAAGACCGTTTATCAGAAAGAGAATATAAAAACAGGGAGAGCCACTATTATGAAGGCAGAAGATACTTATTAAATATCATTGAAACCGAAGCTGCTCCGAAAGTTGTAATCAGGAATAAAACAACATTAGACTTATACGTAAGGCCCGGAGCAACAAAAACAAAATGCCATGAGGTAATGAATCAATGGTATCGGCAACAACTCAAATCCCTTATACCTCCCATTGTAAAGAAATGGGAAAAGAAAATGGGAGTAACTGTGAATGATTGGCAGGTAAAACAAATGAAAACCAAGTGGGGTTCCTGCAATATTGAAGCAAAACGAATCTGGCTAAACCTGGAACTGGCCAAAAAACCGCTGTATTGCCTGGAGTACATCATTGTACACGAAATGGTTCACCTGCTTGAACGCCATCACAACGAAAGATTCATCGCTTATATGGATAAGTTTATACCCAACTGGAGGTATTTAAAAACTGAATTGAATAGGCTGCCGGTGAGTCATGGGGAGTGGGGGTATTAAAAAGGGGCCTACAATATGGCAGAGAGTAAAGTTTTGGATAGCCCTGTTAAAAGCATGGATCAAGCTGAAAGCAATTGATTTTCAGCCTTTTTAGTAAATTGTAGGACGGTAATCTATAAGTAATCAATATTTATTAATACTTATTTAGCAAATAACTGATTATCAATTGTATAAAATCAAATATTTTCCTGTAAATCACTAAACTGTCCGTTATTTGATTTCAAATATTTGCCAGTAAATGTCCATAACTGTCCATTATTTGATTTCTGTTTTGTAGCTTTACATCCTAATAAAGAAAAAACAGGATTAACAGTGCCAAAAGATTTCATTATTGAGCAGTTAAAGCAACGGTTTGCCGGGCAATCACATATTACCCGTGAGGAGCTATTTGACTTTTACAAGTCATTTGAGCCTGATTTAAAGGAGGCAACCTTTACCTGGCGAATCTATTCGCTAAAAGAAAAAAGCCTGCTGAAATCTGTCAGGAAAGGCGTTTATACCCTTTCCGTAAAGCCACAGTTTCATCCTCAGATAGAACCCAGGTTAAAAGATATTGCTGGTAAAATAAGCAAGCAGTTTCCGGCGGCCAGATATTGTGTGTGGAGTACCCGTTGGCTTAATGAGTGGATGATACACCAGCCCGGCAGGTTTTTACTGCTGATCGAGGTAGAAGCATCAGCAACAGAATCTGTATTTTATTTCCTAAAGGATGGGAACTACAAAAATGTATTCTTCGAGCCGGATGATAACCTGCTGGAGAGATACGTTTATGAGCAAACAGAATCCATCATTGTAAAAACATTGGTAACAAAAGCACCGGTAAAAAAAGAGAAAAAAATAGCCATTCCAGCACCAGAAAAAATATTAGTTGACTTGTTTGTAGAAAGAAAAATATTTGCTCCCTTTCAGGGTAGTGAATTAGTGCATATTTATAACAACCTATATAAACAGTATGCTTTAAATATTACAAAGTTGCTGGCTTATGCCAAACGCAGAACCAAAGAGCAGGAACTGCTTGATTTTATAACAAAAAATACTTTACTCACTGAGTTACTAAGCGAATGATTTTACCGGCCTCATATACCCCAGACTGGATTAAGGAGAAAAGAAAAACTTATCCTAAAAGCGACCCTACTATTATGGAGAAGGTTATTTATGCTCTTACATTGGTGGAACAGTTAGCTCAAACCGACCTTTCATTTACATTTAAAGGCGGCACAAGCCTGTTGTTAATTTTGCCTGAACCTAAAAGATTCTCAATAGATGTAGATATTGTAACAACTGAAAGCAGGGAAAGGGTTGAGGCTACTTTAACGGCAATTTGTACAAAGGGAATCTTTACAAAATTTGAATTGGATGAATTTAGAAGCTATAAACCAGGCATACCTAAAGCTCATTATCTGCTTACATTCTTTTCTCAATGGGATAATAAAGAAAAAGTGATTTTGTTGGATGTATTGTATGAAGAACATGGCTATCCTGCGCTTGTAAAAGCACCAATTGTAAACGAATGGATTCAAACAGATGAAAATTTATTAACTGTACAGATACCTTCAGCAGATTCTATTACAGGAGATAAGCTAACAGCTTATGCACCCAATACCGTCGGTATTCGTTTTCGGGTTGAACATGCCGATGGTGCAGTAACAGAAAAGCAAATGGAGGTGATGAAACAGCTATTCGACCTCGGTATTTTGTTTGACAGGGTTAATAACCTCAATCATTTCAAACAGTCGTTTGAAAAAACAGCTCAAAAGGAAATAGCATACAGGGCAGAACAAAATATTACAACTGAAAGAATATTGAATGATGTTATTAATACCTCTTTAATGATTGGTTCTTTGGGTAAATTCTTTGACCCCAATGGAGAGTATAAGCATGTTGCAACAGGTTTAACACAATTGAAATCTTATATCTATCAGGGTGCATTTCGTAATGATGAAGCTGTCTTGGCATCTGCTAAAGCATCTTATCTGGCTGCAATGACTTTAACAGGATATGAAGGAGAGATTCAACGTTGGCAGGACGGGGATGATATTTTAAAATACATGATAAAGCCAATAGAATACCAGTTCCTCAACAAACGAAGAAATATACCCGGTGGTCCATTATTTTATTGGCATCAGACTCTAAGTTTACTGGGTAAAATATAATTTCAAAATTTTGGCAGGTAACACGATTTGCTGCCGATTTATAGTTTGAAAACTTATGGCTACCGCATACCTTTCCAGGGTTTCCGCCGGATATATTCGGAAGCCAGTTGCTCAATTTCTGCATGTGTTGAAATTCGTTTGTGTGTTAACCATTCATCTAATTCACTACGTTTAAAATACAGCTTCTTACCTTGTTTGAAATGCGGAATATTTCTTTCAGAAGTTTTTTTGTAAATAGCGGATTTGGACAGGCTAACATATTCAGCAGCCTGATTCAGATTTAATACTTCCGTGATTGTAACTGTACCGTTATCATTTTTCATTACGGTTTTAAGTAAGTTCTCAATGTTATTGAGCTTCTCAATAATTAATTCAAAAGGATTTTCCATAATAGAACTTTTGTGTGAAAGAATAACAACATCCCATTCCACAGACCCACGCTGCAAGGTAATAAGGTGTTCCTCATGCCTATTCGGCAAGCAGATGTGCCAAACCAATGCAGCAGCAGCAATGAAATCTGTTTATAAACTTTTATGGTATTGCTGCACCTGCATTGCCCTTCGGGTGCTTCGCTACGCTTCGCAGTTTGTCACACTCCTTGCAGCTCATACGGCATTCCTCACGGCAGCTACTGTGTCCTTCACGCCACTTCGTTCATTACTTCCTTCGTTCTGCTTCATTACACCTCGTTCGCAGCTAATCCTTTGCTACAAGGCTTGGCAGCCCATTTCCTGCCCTAAATCTATACACAGGGCTGACACAAGCCTTTTCGCAAGCAAGCCCTACAATACTCACTGGGTTCCATTTCGCTTCACTACGTCATTCATTCTCTTCAGTAGCGTTCAGTCCACCCGCTGCCCATTATTTGGCTCGCCTTGCGTACCCATTTCGGCTGCGTTCACCTTGCGACTGCTAATTGCTCATGTCGTACCTCCATTTCGCAAAGCATCGCTAAGGTTTACTTGCATAGTTCAGCCGCCTCCGTACCCTGACGGGAAATTTACTGCGGCGGCTTCCTATGGAGGCAGCATCGTAGCAGCCCCTTAGCTCGGCTTCTTTTGCAATACCCTGAAAAGGGGCTGCTACTTTACTGCTGCCCCCTCATGGGTGCTCGCAGGCACTTCCGTTCGTTCCTCTCTCCAGTGCCTTATGGCGGCTCGCCACCCACGCTACAGTGTGGACAAGTGTGCCACACGGCTATGCTTCTTTTTTGCCGCAGGCGCTATTACCTTTTTGCCAACGCACAGAGAAACGTTTCCAAAATCAGCATCAGTTTTACACAAGAGAAGTTCTTAAAAGAAAATCAAAAAAGTACAGCAAGTTAGTCGGCTGGCACAGACCCATGCTCTAAAAAAAAACAAGGAACTACGGCATAAACACAGCCCCACCGCACAAAGCCATCATTTATTCCGTTCCTCCTTGTTTTTTTAGCCACGCCGCCTGATGTGATTGCTTTCTTTTTTTCTCTTTTTTCTTTTAAAAATTAAATTTTATTACAATGAAAAATGCAAATCACTACTTCGGTTCAGGCAATGGTTCAGAAAATTTCTATTGCCACAAACCTTCATTAATTCTTTACACTGATGGTGTGAAAGAGTTAGCAGAAAAATGCGGTGCTTACTGGTTGATTGATTTAATCATTAGCCATCAATGCCACAAAGACGTAAACCTTGAACGCTTTCAGGTGTGGGATTTAAAAAGAGTAAAGGATGATGTTTTCTCAATCCTGGCCACTGATGGAAACCACAACAACGTGACAAGTCAGGATATTCCCTTTAGCGATTTTCCTTATGACCTTGCTACAATTTGGCTGGTAGATGGCTGCTTGATGTTGCCAAATGAGTACTAACAGAAAAGCGGTCAGCAATGGCCGCTTTTTTACAACTCTGCCCGACCTGTTGAATGAATACCACTTTTGCCAACGTGTTTTTTATTAAGCAAAAATAGCTACGGCAGTCCAACGCACAGACCTGACAAAAAAAACCAAAAGCTTACGGCATAAACACAGACCCGAAACACAGAGCCATCTTTTATTCCGTTTCCTTTTGGTTTTTTTATCTGCCTTCGCTGGAGAGATGCTTATAAAAAATCACTATTATGCAAAAGCAGCTTCGTATCATCACCAGTCGCCGTTTGGCAGTTTGTCCTTTCAGCCTTTCTTTAGGGCCAGTTCCTTCTTTGCCATCTTGGGTTTTCGGTAAGCATCTTGGCAGGCATCCAGTTCATTATCGTTATCGTGGTTCCAGGGTATTCATTATTGGCTCATCTGGCTGGTATCTTCATTGCTCTCCTTCAGGCCGTCGTTGGCTGTCAGCATTGCCCTTTTAGGGCTTTGCTGAAATGAAAAGCCCCGCCAGGAATGGCAGGGCTTTATCGGACTGAAAGAATGAACAATTTTTACGTCTTATGAACCGCTTACTTTAACTAATGCCAAAGCATTGTAAGCACCGTTTTTCAATGGGTACATCTGACCATTTACTTCCTGATAAAACTCAATACCAAGTGCCAGAAATAAAGGGTGAGTACTGTTTGCAGTAACAGCATTTGAAAGGTTAATCAAAGCTGTTGCAGTAACATCCCAGGGTAACACCGCAGTTTCACTTGTTGCCACAACAAAAGTTTCATTTTCAAAATCAACCTCTGCACCGGCGGAAACAATTTTAAAATGTGTAGAACCTCCCGGGGCTGCAATCATATTCAATGGAACAAATGAAGGAATGCTAACAGCAAGTGTACCTGCAACCCTGTCAATAGTAGATGTATAAGGTGCATAAAGAGTAGTACCCAGTTTCCCGGTGATGTTAAACTCAAAGCCTTCCAGCAATTCAGCTTCGCCATCAATTACATTTCTTTGGCCACGTGGGTTAGTAGCATCTGCCTGGATTACTTCAACCATTTTTTGAGTAAGACGGCTCACCATTTTACTATCAGAAGCATTTTGCAACATAGCCCGGATTGAATTGCGAAGTAATTTGCCAGCTTTACCAGCCCTTCCAAATTCTTCACCGTTCTCACGGGTTCTTTGAAAGTTAGGATCATTGGCGATACGGTCGCCAGAAACACCGCCTTTCTCTCTTGCAAGGTATCCGTCCTGTGATTTATAGAAGGTAATATCCCCGATAGTACCATCCAGTTTGATTATTCCTTTTTGCTTTGCCATTGTAAAAAAATTATGAGTTAGTAAAATATATAAGCATTGATACCCGAAATTAAAATAGGTTTATAGCCTTTTAAAATCCTTACTTCCGTTCCTGCCGATATGTGCAGATTATTCCATTATTAGTGCTTATTTCCTCTCTTAAAATGAAGTAAATTTGTGCATAGCAACTCTATACATAAAGCATAGATGAAGTATGGATAGAGTATTAAAATGTTAATTGAAATGGAAAGAGTTTGTATTTATCCAAAGGATGTGCAGATTGTTACCGGCAAAAGCGAAAGATGGGGTAGGGAGATAATCAAAAAGATTAAATCTCACTTCTCAAAACAGCCTCACCAATTAGTTTCTATTGATGAGTTTTGCCAGTACACCGGGCTATCTGTTAACACCGTAATTGAGAAGCTGAGAGCATAATTTTATTGGTATAAATACCTGTAAAATCCGTATCTTAGCATAGCAGAAAAGTAAAGGAAATGTGAGTTTGAAAAGTTGTTTGAAGCGAGACTTTACCGAGACCTGCAAGGACTGAAACTTTGAAATAGTTATTAATAAAGGAGTTAGGAGAATGGTTCAAGACCCTCACTCTCCGCCTTCGCCCGCCGAAACTCGAAAAGCACAGGCGGGATTTTCAACTGTTCCTTTCATTTTCAGGATGATGATTTTTGTAGCGGGCTACGGCGGACAAGTCCGCATTTTACTTCGCCCGTCAAAACTCGAAAAGCACAGGCGGGATTTTCAACTGTTCCTTTCATTTTCAGGATGATGATTTTTGTAGCGGGCTACGAACACTTGCGCCGGAACTCCAGCGCTGGCACACGGACAAGTTCGCTTAGAAGTTCTAAAAGGCCGTAAATTCAATGTTTTACGGCCTCGTTCTTCCTTTAATGCTGGTTTTTCGTTTTAAATTCAAGCGGACTGAGGTTCATAATTTTCCTGAACTGGTAATAAAAATTAGACAGGCTGTCGAAACCGCAGGAATAACCGATTTCCTTTATAGAGCGCTGATCATATTTTATCATATTACAGGCTTTACTGATCCGGAATGCCGTAAGAAATTCTAAATAGGTTTTATTGGTGCTGGTTTTAAAATACCTGCAAAAAGATTCCCTGGTAAGATTGGCAATTTTTGCTACATCATCAATCCTGATGTGTTCATCGTAGTTGGCATAAGTATAATCCAGCACTCTTGTGATCCTCGCGTCTTCTGTATGATTCACATTGAGTGGCTCAGTTTTAATCAATGTGCGGTAAGCGCCGTCTTCTGTGAGTGCTTTAAGGATTTCCAATAATATAATTACCCTGTCAAGCGGAGCGGCTTCAAAGATTTTCTCAATCATTGAAATTATGCTCTTCCTGGCTGCACCTTCAACAGATAACCCCAGGCTGGCGGTTGAAAGTAATTGTTGTATTTCCCGGAATTCGGGGCGCGACAATGTTTCACCGCCAAGGAAATTTTCATGAAACTGTAATACCATTGCCTCAGGGGGAGTACACTTTTCCTGCAGAAAGCTTTCTTCATGCAGAAACGCATGGGGAAGATTTTTGCCAATCAATATAAGATCATGGTGTTTAAAGTTCTCGACACTGGTGCCGATAATTCTTGTTCCCCCTGAGTTTTTTATGAGGATCAACTCGATTTCAGGATGATAGTGCCATGCATTGGATAAATTTTCTCCACAGTCTATTTTAGCATTGAAACAGTTATTGGTATGCCAGATAACATGTTTAAAAGAAGGTTTTACAGCTTTCAGCATAAATATGAATTGAGAGTAGAATAGTAAATAAGATTGAAATCGGTTTCCTAAATTATAGATTATATTGAACCTATCCTCATATTCCGTAGTATTTTTTATTAAATTTTATAATTACACCGTGTATTCATGCTGCTGATAGATCAACCGTTCCCAGATATTTAATTGTAATTAGCTGATAATCATTTAATTATTATTGTAATGATTCTATAGTGATCAATATGTTTAAATGGTATTTTTTATTTTTACTGAATAAAAAAAGAAGGTGATTTTTATCATGAATACTATGAATGAGAGAAGAAGACAGGAAAAAATTTAGAAAATAAGAAATCGGTTTCTTAAATAAAATCGGATCCTTTAATTTTGCGCACACCGGGCAAGTATATGCCCCCGGATCATATATGAAAAGCAACATTAAGAAAGAAAAAAGAACAACGATATATGATATTGCCAGGGAAGTAGGCATTGCGCCCTCAACGGTTTCAAAGGCGCTTAATGACTTGCCATCTGTGAGCAATAAAATAAAAACGCTGGTAAAGGCCAAGGCCACTGAACTTAATTACAAGTATAATTTTAATGCAGCTAACTTAAGAAGCGGTTCCTCAAGAACAATTGGTGTAATTGTTCCCAAGATCAATGTTGCCTTTTTTTCTGATGCGATAGCTGGAATGGAAGAAGCCTGCTTTGAAAACAATCACCGCCTTATTATCTGCCAGTCTGATGAATCGTATACAAAAGAAGTGCAGTGCGTTCAAACGCTTATACATCAGAATGTAGACTGCATTATTATTTCGCTTTCCCAGGAAACGAGATCAACAGTGCATTTGAATGAAGTGAAGAAAAATCATATGGAACTGGTGCAGTTTGACCGGGTGGATGAAAGTTTCGAAAGCCACCGCATCGTAAATGATAACAGTCAGGCTTCTTACCGGGCTGTGAAGCATTTGATAGAACAGGGCTATAAAAAAATTGCCTTCTTTGGAGGCTCCGGTCATCTTGCTGTTTACAATCACAGGAAACAGGGTTATCTGCAGGCTATAAAGGAAGCGGATCTTAATATTCCATACAATTATATATTAGACAATGCGCTTAAAAAAGAAACTGCGCAGAAAGCAGCCATTGAGCTGTTGAAATATAAAGACCCTCCCGACGCTTTTTTTACCGTTACCGATCATTCGGCCCTTGGCGTTCTGAAAGCAGCCATTTCACTGGGTTTGCGTGTTCCTGATCAGGTTGGTATTATGGGCTTTTCGAATGAAGCGTTTACCGAATTTACTTTCCCAACACTTTCTTCAGTGGAGCAGCAGAGCAAAAATCTTGGTAAAGCAGCGGCCGATGTATATTTTAATCATGTACTAACTTCAGGCATGTCTGATAAAGATGCTCGTCATTTTGAAATGCGGGTTATTGAAAGTTCCCTTATTATTCGCCAATCGTCGGAGAGAGTACCCACGCTGTAACAGAGGGGGCAATGCATCCCGTATTTGGGTGTGGGGCAATTCAATTTATAATACGCGGCAGGCGTCTGCGGCAGCGGTTAAATTTTTACTTTTTCCAAAATCTATGCGGCTTCCGAATGGATATCATTTTCCGTGTACGCGTGAAGCGCCTGATCTTTTTGAAGGGGTCCAAGTGCAAATAGTATAATACATACCGCTATCATTGCCATTATTCCATATCCTACAAAAACGGCGTGGTAAGCAAAAGTATAATTATATGCCTTTGAGATATGCTCAATGGTAAAGCCCGATAAAGCCTGGAATATAGCCCCTCCCAATCCGGCGCCTACGCTGGCTACTCCCCAAACAGAGGCTGTTGCACTTAAGGGCACCACATCTGCCGGAAAAGCCATTGTATTGGATGTATAAGCCGCATACCCGAAGCCGGCAATGCTGAGCACTACAAGGGCCGTTGCAGGACCGGTAATAACAAACGGACCCAGTATAAGTGAAAGCGCCAGCAAAGATCCAAAAAAGCCAGTGGCAATCTTTCTTGCTTTAGACACGGGCGTTCCGCGCCTGATGATAACCTGGGTAAAAATTCCTCCCAGTATGTTGCCGATATCCGCCACGATGAAAGGAAACATGGCAAACCATCCTATTTTTTCCAATCCCCAGCCATGAACATCTACCAGGTATCTTCCTATCCAGAAGGTAATAAAATACCAAACCGGGTCCATAAAAATTTTTGAGAAAGTAAACCAGTAAACAAATTTTGTTTTGATGAGTTTAAGCGGGGGGATGGTGCGGGCTTTTGAAGCTTTTTTCGCGCTTTCAGGCGTATAATAGGTAAACCAGAATAGGGCAAGCCATAGGTAGCCCAGCGACCCGATGATAACAAAAGTTAACTGCCAGCCATAATTCATGCCCAGCCATGCTATAAGTGGCGGCGCTACCACTGCTCCAATTGCCGCGCCACTGTTGAATATTCCGGTAGCGGTAGATCGTTCTTCGGGTGTAAACCATTCGCTGGTAAGCTTTATGGCTGCCGGCCAGTTGCCAGCCTCGCCTATGCCCAGTAAAAAACGGCAGATGCCAAAGTGAAAAGGCAGGCGCGCAACCGCGTGGAGCAGAGAGGCGGTTGTCCAGAAAGCCATGCAGATGGAATATCCCAACCGGGTACCGAGTTTGTCAATAATAAACCCGGATACAAGATTGGATAACATATAAGCAACAAAAAAAGCAGTGGCAATATAACCAAACGCATCATTAGGAATAAGTTCTCTCAACTCGCCGTTGGCACTCAGATAATTAAAAGCCAGGCGGTCAACGTAGTTGAGCACTGTTGCTGCAAAAGCAAAAGACAACATCAGCCACCTGATCCGGGGCAGTGGGGCAACTGAAGGGGCGACAAGCGGGTTACTTTCCATCTTTGATATTAAACAAGTATCGTTTGAGCCAGTATGCTTTCACATACTTTCATTGTCTTTAACGCATCCCGGAAGGGCGACGAGGTTTTTTCATTGCCACTCAGAACGGAATCAACAAATTCCCTGTGTTTGCGCTGGAAACCGGCAAAAATAAAAAACGCGTCACTGCCTGCTATTGCCCTGCTGCTGTACCTTATCCCATCGTAGTCGCCTTCTGCATACAGATAGGCCTCTTTCTCGGTTTCAACTTCAGCGCAAATGCCTGGCGCATGCAGGGTGGCTTTAAAAATCCGCCTGCCGGAATTCCAGTTGCCAATAGCATAACACACGGAACCGTTATCGAAATATAAAGTCGCGCCTATCCAATTGATGTCGGGGCCTGCTATCCTGCGGCAATGGGATTCAATTTTGATAATTTCTCCGCCGCATATCCATCTTCCCGTATCTATGCAATGTATAAAATCATCAAGCATCCTGTCTCTTGCACCGAACATGGGACGGGGGTCATATTTGCTGAATTCAACTACCGCATGAGTGATAGCGCCTTTTTTTAAACATTCCGCTTTCATCTTTTGCAGTACCGGCGAACAGCTTCTTTGAAAACAAACCTGGGTGATGCATTGATTTTGATCTGCCAGCCAGGCCAGCATATTAGCCTGGTGCCATGTTATACCCATGGGTTTTTCAATAAAAAGAGGGAACCTGTTTTCAAGGCGCCACATCCAAACATCAAACAACTGTTCCGGCTGGCCAATGGCATATACCGCGTCAGGTTTTAGTTTGAGCAATACCTGCCGGTAATCTGTTTTAGCAGACAGCGCATATACACGTTCTTCAGGAATATGGTACTGGCTGGCAGTTTGACGTAAACGCGCTTCGTTAAACGCGAAAATACCAATGATCTCCACATCGCTAAAAGATGCGAGACAGGGATAATGCACTTTGTTCGCGAAAACACCATTACCTATAATACATATCCTTAGCTTCATGCTGATTGAGTTGCTGAATTGCCAGTTATCCGGCGCTGTACCATTATATATTTATGAAATCATGTATGGTGAACGGTAATGCCCTTTAAGGAATTGATTGGCGGCTTCATAATTGGTGAATTTTTCTGTTTGAGCATTAAATTCCAGGTATTTGTTGCCCACCCGGTAAGCAATATCGGCAAGGTGTACAAGGGAAGCACTAAGGTGGCCCTGTGTAACATCGCCATTTGGAATTTTGCTTAAACGGATGCTTTCAATAAAGTTCTTCTGGTGAAATTTGTCAGGAAAATACCCCTTATCCATATCCACAATCTTTCCATCCACTTCCATTACCTGCCAGCCTACGCCATGGCGCCCAAGATACATGATGCGTTCAGTTCCGTAAATTTCAATCCTGGTAGAATTTTGCGGCCAATAGGGCCATTTGCTGCCATATCTTACCTCCCGTCCTTCTTTGGTCATATACGGTGTGCAGGAACCGCTTTCGCAGGTCATGGAAAAGTTGTTGAACTGGTAAGTGATGTTCAAAAATTCGGGCGTTTCTTTTTTGGAGTGAAAACCAACATTTCCGCCTGTACAATAAACTGATGAAGGGTGGCCGGGATCTCCCATGGCCAGGCGCGCCAGGTCCATTACGTGGCTTGCATCGTCTGATAATGCTCCGCCTCCGTAAGACCAGAAATCGAGCCAGCCGCCACGCCCTGTCATACTATGCCGGTTTGGGTTATAAGGAACGGGTTTTGCCGGCCCCTGCCACGCGTCCCAGTTCAACCCTGCAGGAATAGCTGAATCGGGTTGTGCTACCCATTTTGATCCACCCAGCAAATTGTAACATTTTACATGAACAATATTGCCCAGCTTTCCCGATTTAATATAATCACGTGCCGAAAATGCGTATGGGGCGCTTCTGTTTTGAAAGCCGATCTGCACCACTTTCTTATGTTTTTTCGTGGCGGCAATGAGCTGCTGGCCTTCCCACACAGACAATGTCGGATTTTTTTCTACATACACATGTTTGCCCGCCTGCAATGCCCATATACTTGCCAGCACATGCCAATGCTCCGGGGTGGCAATTACTACAGCATCCACATCTTTATCGTCAAAGGCCTTACGCATGTCTGTTATAAACAACGGGGCATACCCTTGTTTTTTTGAATAGGTCCTTATGTCTGCGGCAACGCCTTCAAGGGTTTCATTTACATCGCACAGGTATTTTACTTCTATATTTTCATTTTCCTTTATTATTCCGGATAACACCTCCCGTCCGCGGCCTCCGCTCCCGATAAGGGCCAACACAATTTTATCATTGGAACCACCCGTTTTTTTTGTTATAAAAGAGGAGCTTAAACCAACCCCCATTGCTCCAAGAGCTACATTGCTGATAAAATTACGTCTTTGCATAGCTGCTGTTTTTGAAAATGGATAATTATTTATAATATTCACTAAGGTTTATGGGCTCAGCGCTTAAGGTGATTGTCCAGGAATTCAAATGTTCCCTTGCCATTGATACTGTGCGGCCCCGGAAAAAATTCTATTTGAACTGATTTTTCAAGCCCGGTAAGATCATAATATCTTTTTACTTTTCCGTATTCGTAACTCACCCACTCATCTGTGCCAACCCCGTCAAAGTGACCCCTTTCTACCATAAAAGGGCGGGGAGCAATCAGTGCGGCCATTTCCGCGTAGTTAAAGGTATGGCCAAGGTCCCATTCCGGCATATCGTATTCTCCCGTATACACATAACCGAAATTATGTTCGGTAGTAGATACTTTTCTTACCCACTCATTAAAATCCGCAGAACAAATGGAGAGCATATATCCTTTTACAACCGCGGGTACACGCATGGCGGTTTTGCCTCCGTACGAAAGGCCGTAGAATGCAATTTTTTGGGGATCGGCAAACGGAAGCTGCTGCAGCCACTCTACTATTCGCTGGTGCTGACTGATGATTACAGAAAAGAGTGTAAGCCCCAGCGGATTTGCTTTTCGTTGAATTACACGGAATTTATCTTCCCCCCGGTAAGGGTTATGCGGCGCAAAAGTGATGTATCCTTTTTCGGCCAATCGGGTGGCATAACCTTTATAGTAATGATAGTTCTGCGCGGTAGAGTCGGTAGTAACAACATCGGCAGGAAGGCCTTCCAGTCCATGCTGGCATACTACCACCGGCCGTTTTTCACCTGGTTTAATATCTTTCGGCACTGTTAATATACCCCAGGCATATACTTCGGGGCCGAATACATCCAGCTTCACTTCGTAGCTTATCCATTTTTCTGATTGCTGGTATATCCTGGCTTTTACGTTAATCGGCCCGGAAGGCGCCGGAAGCTTTCCCAATACCTGCCAGAACCGTTCGCGTTCTTCTTCTTTTATCTTTTCCTGCTCCGAAGGATCGCCTTTTAATCTTGCCCAGAAATCTTTATTCCTGGTACGCTCGCAAACAGCCAGTACATGTTGTACGTGATGGCTCATTTCACGCACAATACGCTCCTGCCTCTTTTCATCGTTTATCCAGTTACCGGGTTTACCTGTTGCTTTTGGCGAAAGTATATTTTTCGGTAGCTCAGCGTGAAGCACCCGGGCAAAAGCCCGGAGTGAACGGATAGAAAATGGTTGTAAGGCTGATCCGGTACTGTCGCTTACGAAGGTAAGTTCCCCGGCGGTAGCCGGCAGCATTGCTTTTGCCCGCATGAATTCTGCATGCGCGCTTTTAAGCCGGGGTGATGCAAGCACGCCGGGTGTGGCGCCCTCGTTGGAATGTATGATTTCAGGCGCCCTGGCATGTTCAATGATCAGTGACCGCGGCCATGTCATAACCGCAAGTTCCGCATCTCCAAATGTTTTCAATAAGCCGGATACATTCCGGTATATGGGTTCCTTCCACAACTGTTCCCTGGCATCAAAGTATCCGCTCACCAGTGTGGCTTCGATGCGTTGATCAATTGCCGCCGCATATAGTGCCAGTAACCCGCCCTCGCCATATCCCGCCACTCCCATCGCAGTTGTGTTGTTCTCAGTTTTATTTCTGGCTTCGAACCAATCTATGGCAGAAAATATCTTCTGCAACTCATATCCTATTACGTGACGTCCAACGGCATATCCCTGGCGGTATATCCATTCCCGGTGAGGTTGTTTGGTAGTAAGCCCGAGAGAAGGATTTCCTGAATAGGTAAAGTCCCGGTTTACCAGTGCAGGGATTAGAATTTCAAAGCCTGCCTTTACGAGCGTCAATGCCACTCCAAAGCCCGGTGCGCCGGCTTGCTGCATACCAGCCAGCACTTCGGGTTGTACATCCGCGTCCGGGATCAAAACGATACGTGCAAAAACCTTTCCTTTGGGCCTAAGCAACAGGCCCTCAGACGACAAACCTTCCAGTGCCTTCCACCGCACTGCGGAGATGCTGCCGTATCCTGTTTCAATTGCCAATGGTTTTAACTGATCATTGCTCAGCACTTCCATTTCCGGAGCTATTCTTTCTTCTGCAATACCCAGAATGTGCGCCAGCTTTGTACGCTGGGGAGCAATGGATTTTTGATATGCCGCTGTGGAGCTGAAATCTCTTTTCCATAAGCCAGCGCGTTGTTTTTGCAAAAGATAGGTCTCTTTTAAAAGAAAGTTGTTGATGCCTTCCACCATTTTAGCGGAGAGATCTCCTTGTTCAGTAAGTGGTGAGCTCGTAAATGGAATGGCAGACTGTGCTGATGTTTTCGCTAATATTGCCAGGAAGAAAAACAGGAGCAGCATAACTGCGGCATCAAATCTGTTTGCATTTTTATATTTCAAAATAAACATAGAGGTAAAAGGTTTTATATTGTGATCGCGTTTCATGCTACCGGTATTACTACCATTCTGTAATACTTCCGTCTGTATTGCGCCAGATGGGATTTTTCCAGTCATGCCCCATTTCACTCATAGCCCTTACCTTTTCTTCGTTTATTTCTACACCCAATCCAGGCAAAACGGGCCGAACAATGGAGCCGTCTTTTATTGTAAATATTTCCGGATTGGAGAGGTAATCCAGCAGATCATATCCTTCATTGTAATGAATGCCAATGCTCGATTCCTGTATAAAAGCGTTAATACAACTAAAATCTATATGAAGCGCTGCCGCAAAAGAAACAGGGCCGAGCGGACAATGCGGAGCCAGCGCTACATCATAAGCTTCCGCCATAGCGGCTATTTTTTTTACTTCTGTAATACCCCCCGCGTGGCTTACATCGGGTTGAATAATATCTACGGCGCCCTGTTCAAATAAACGTTTAAAATCCCATCGGCTGAACAAACGTTCGCCGGTTGCTACAGGCGCTGAAGTATATTGAGCCAAAGTAGAAAATGCTTCAAAATTTTCCGAAAGTACAGGCTCTTCTATAAACATGGGTTTCAGAAAATCAAGTTCCCGCATGAAAGCCTTGGCCATGCCCTTATGCACTCTGCCGTGAAAATCAATTCCCAGCCCCTTATCATATCCTATAGCTTCTCTTACTGACGCGATCACCGCTACGGCTTCTTCAATTTTTTTAGGAGTGTCTATCCATTCCATTTCCGGGCATGCATTCATCTTTACCGCAAGAAACCCATCATCCATTCTTTTTACGGCTCCTTCCACTACCTGCGAAGGTTTATCGCCACCTATCCAACCATAAATCTTCATAGTATCTCTTACGGCGCCTCCTAATAATTCATATACGGGAACACCAAGCGCTTTACCCTTTATATCCCATAAAGCCTGGTCAATGCCTGCAATGGCACTCATGAGCACAGGTCCGCCACGATAGAATCCGCCCCTGTAAAGCGTTTGCCAGATGTCTTCAATATGACGTGCATCTTTCCCAATTAAATAAGACTTCATTTCTTCCACCGCTGCTTTTACGGTATCTGCCCTGCCTTCAACCACAGGTTCGCCCCATCCTGTTGTACCGTTGTCGGTTGTTATTTTAAGGAAAAGCCATCTCGGGGGTACTTTGAACAGTTCAAGTTTTTTTATTTTCATGCTTTAAGGTTCTGGGGTAAGTTACCTGTTTTTTTGACACCTTTGTTGCGGGGAGTAACAAACTGGCTGAAGCATCAGATATCCATTAGGCTTTTTTACGCAATACGCATTGTCATGCCACCGTCTATTACTATATTTTCTCCGGTAATAAATCTGTTTTTCACCAGGGTGCAAATAACAGATGCAACATCTTCCGGCGTACCTTCTCTTTGAAGCGGAATCCTGTTGTTTATATTATTTTTTACCTGCTCCGGCGTAAGAAAATCCTGAAATCGCGTTCGTATTACACCCGGTGATACGCAGTTGACTGTTATATTATCGGGCGAAAGTTCAAAGGCCAATGCCCTGCAGAACTGAGGGATAGCCCCTTTAACCACTGCGTAGGCCAGTGCATTTTTTACACCACGTAATCCTGCTGCAGAACCAATAAGCACAATCGCTCCCTCCTTATTTTTTTTCATATAGGGAACTGCGGCCCGGCATAAATGAAAGACGGCATGTACATGTATGTCAAATGCCTGGTACCATACCTCCCTTGCACCATTTAACAGGCTGCCTGGCGCAGCTGATCCTGCGCTATGCACTATAATATCTATACTTCCATAATGCACCTGCACTTCATTAACAGCCCGCGTACATTCTTCTTCTTTACTGAGATCCGCTGTAACAGTAATACACGGTATGCCCAGTGCCTCTATTCTTTTGCTCACTGCTCCATCGCCGGCATTTCTTGCAACCAAAGCGATAGATGCGCCCTGTTCTGCCAATGAAAGGGCTGTTGCTGCTCCTATTCCATGTGTTCCTCCTGTAATAATGGCCACCTTGTTACGCAAATCCATACCTATTTTCTTTTATCGGGTTAACGAAGTTTGCATGCACTGATGCTTACAAAAGAACTAATTACTTTAATAGGGTTAATGCTGATTATTAGCAGAAGCGTTCTTTGATGTTACCATGTGAATGAGAAAGGATTGACTGGGATGAGCTGAAAATCTAAAAAGTGAAGCGCTATTCCGGGTAGACAGAAATAGATTGTGCCGATGATAAAATTCATGGTTGTAAGGATAATATTTTGTAATTTTTAACGGGTATATTTCAGTTCCTTGCGATCCGGTATGATGCATCAGGCAGCTAATGCCGGCAATAGAAACACAGAACAATAAAAATATGAGAAAGGCGAATCTTTTTTTTCAGCTCCTGTTACCGGCAATCTTATTTTCCAACACCTTAACGGCCCAGTCCAAAGCTAAAGAGGAATCATTTAGAGTTTCTCTTCAAAAGAGACCTCCTTCAGCAGAAGAGCAGGGTGCTTTTATTATTTCGCATGAAGTACAGCAATGGCTCCCTTCGCAAACAGCCATCATTATATGCGACATGTGGGATAAACACTGGTGCACCGGCGCTACGCAACGAGTGGGGGAGATGGCGCCTTATATTAATGAAGTTATTGCTACCGGCAGAAAAAAAGGTATGCTGATCGTTCATGCTCCCAGTGATTGTATGGATTATTATAAGGATTACCCGGGTAGAAAGCTTGCCAAAAAATATTACAGGAAGAAGTACGACCAGGTAGCTGGTGAAGGGTTGCTTGATTCAGAAAAAGGTGCAGAATGGCCCATAGACCAGTCGGATGAAGGCTGCGAAGACGCGGGTGATGCGCCGCACAAAGCCTGGACAAAACAGCATGACGGAATAGAAATCCGGGAGGGAGATGCCATCAGTGATTCCGGTGCTGAACTGGCAGGTCTTTTTAATGCCAGGGGCATCAAAAATGTTATACTTACAGGTGTGCACACCAATATGTGTGTCATCGGCAGATCTTTTGGGTTGAGAAATATGGTAAGGCTGGGTATGAATGTTGCTTTGCTCCGCGACCTAACAGATGTGATGTACAATTCAAAAATGTGGCCATATGTATCGCACTTTACGGGTAATAGTCTTATGGCAGAATATATCGAGAAATATGTTTGTCCATCTATTGTTTCAACCGATTTTACTGGCCGCAGGCAGTTCAGGTTCAGCAACGACAAACGGCCCATCATTGCTTTTTTAACAGCGGAAGGCGAATACCGCGCCAATCAAAGGTTGCCCGAATTCGGACACCAGTTGTTGCTCAGGGAAAATATGAACTGTGAATATTCAACAGGGCTTCCGTTAATGGAAGGTCCGGGCAGGCATAACCTTGAAAATATGCAGATACTTGCCGATGCCGACCTTGCTGTTATATTTATCCGACGTATTGCATTAGAACCCGAAAAGATGGGGTTGATCAAAGATTTTGTAAATCGCGGAAAGCCAATATTGGGAATAAGAACGGCAAGTCATGCTTTTGATGCCAAAGGGAATGTACCCAGGGAAGGCGGAGGTATTGCCGCTTCTGCAGAAAAGGTTTCGGGGTTCCTGGAACAATGGCCGGAATTCGATAGCCTGGTACTGGGTGGTAATTACCAGGGGCATTATCCGCATCTCAAAGAGAATACCCTTATTCATATCGTTCCCGGAATGGAACGGCATCCCATACTCAAAGACATACCCGCCGAAGGATTTGCGAGTAAGAACTGGTTGTATAAAAATGCACCTTTACGTTCGTCCGCCGCGCAGGTGCTGCTAACAGGAACGATCCCAAATGAAAAACCTGAACCTGTTTTATGGATTAACAACAATGGAAAAAACAGGGTAATATATACATCTCTTGGTCATTGGGACGATTGGAAAACAGAAGCAGTGCAAAAACTTTTTGTACATGCTGTTCATTATTTGCTCAACCCTGCCCGGCAATAAACAATTGTTCAATAATGGTAAAGCAATACTGATGTATAGCGGCACGTTGTTGTCCATTATCGGCCTGAAAGTTTATAAATGTATTCTTCTTTTCTGCTTCAGTCAATTTGATATTGTTGTTTGACCATGATCTTCAATTTTTGTTGGGGATTTTAATGAATTATTAACAATAAAACATGGTACTTTTTCGCTTTTAATGCGTCTACTATTAAAGACCACATAAAGTATAGTCAATTTTCTCATAAGCAGTTAGTTTTGGTTGCGGCCCCTGTTTTTACAGGGGCCAATTTTTTGTGTGCCAGGCGCCGGCACGGAAATCTGATTACCTTTAGTTCCTGCCGATTCTTTGCGGTATGATACCAAAAGCTATCATTTAATATTTCTTACCATGATCATTAAGCCTTTCATCAGGTACTTTTTGTTTTTACTTTTTTTACATATACAACTGCCTGGCCGGAGCCAGCCGGCATTTCAGGAAAAAGAAAAGAATGGATATGTCAAAGTGCAGGATCAAAATGGTAATCTTGTTTTGCATATTAACTATGCCAGCAAATGCGTGATAGAAAGGGTGCAGATACCGGGTGAAACGCCCGTATCTAATGATCAGGGCATTTTCAGTTCGGTCAAACTAAAAGGAGAATGGTTCACTACCCGGTCAGCTATTCCCACACCTGCGGTACGTGCTGTAGAAAACGGAATTTTGATTGACGGTATTTATTTTGGTCAAAAAAATAACCTGATCAGGGAAAAATGGATATTTCATTCTTATTCTGATTGTATAGACTGGACTATTGAACGAAAATATCCCGCTGCACTTACATTGGAAGATACCGGCTTTCCGCAATGGTCATTTAATAATATGGAAACCTGGACAGGAGCTTTACTGGGCACAGGAGGTGTGGCATGGTGTAAATTTTTTAATAAGCCCAATGCATCATTTGCCAATCATACCGGTATAGTAACACTGTGGAACAAAGATAAAAGATCCGGCCTCCGTATATACCCTGTGGATCAGAAACAAGAACAGGTAGCAGTGCGCTTCAGTCGTCAGCCTGATGACAAATGGACGCTTCATTATACAGCCAGTAAAAAAGCAGTTACCCCGAAGCATGGGCTTAGCCGGTTTATTGTAAACCGGCAGGATATCTGGGATAGCCTGGAAGCAAATGGCACAGTAAGCGTTACATATCGTTTGAAGGCTTTTGACTATGGAAAAGATTTTTACAGGGGAGATTTTCCGGGATTCAACAGTGAATCAATAGGCAATGTACTCAATACCATCGCCCGTGTGGGGGTCATTGACGAAAATATCATTGGGTCAAACAACTGGCATCTCAGTGCCGGCTTTGCGGTACTGCATGAGCAATGGATCGCACAAATGGGACTTGGGATAAATGATTCAAATTACCTTAAAAACTATAAAAATACATTGGATTACTACCGCAACAATGCGATTTCTGCTGATGGTCGCGTTAAATCACGCTGGGCCTATGTTAAAGGAGATGAAGAGCCCGGGACTTATGATGCCAACGGTTTTTATGAGGCCCAATGGGGCAGACTTTTGGATTCCAATACCGACCAGGTGATAAACGTTGCGGAGTTATTTCAGATGAATGGCGATTTTAACTGGGTAAGAACCCATAAACTTCAGTGCAGGAAAGTGCTGGAATTTCTTCTGCAGAGGGATTCAGATAATGACGGATTAATAGAAGCCATGACGGACTCCTACAAAGAAAAAAGGGGAAGTGATTGGATAGATGTGATCTGGGCATCGTATGAAAATGCTTTCCTCAATGCCAAAATGTATTATGCCCTCACCAATTGGGCCGAAATAGAACGAATACTGGGAGACGATGTGCGGGCAGATCAGTACCTGCAGCTCGCAGATAAATTAAAGCATCGTTTCAATCAATCTACAGAGAAAGGTGGCTTTTGGGATGAGAACAATCAATGGTATGTTTACTGGCGCGATAAAGATAACCGAATACACGGCAATAATCTTGTTACACCTGTAAATTTTATGGCTATAGCTTATGGTATTTGTGATGATAGTTCACGGCAAAAGGCAATATTGGATAAGGTGGAAACATTGATGGATAAGGAAAAACTTTTTATGTGGCCTATAAATTTTTTCCCATTTGCAGAAGATGAAGGACTGAAAGTGAATTATCCGTTTCCGAATTATGAAAATGGAGACATTTTTCTTGGATGGGGCGAAGTGGGTATCAGGGCTTATAAGAACTACAATCCTGAAATTCCGGTTAAGTATATCAGAAATGTTTTGAAACAATACGAGAAAGACGGGCTTGCCTATCAGCGATACGATCGCCGGAAAGGAGAGGGGCTGGGCAGCGATATCCTGGCCAACAATGCCTTGCCGGTTGTTGGGCTGTACCGCGATATATATGGTATTCAACCAAAGTATAACCGGCTGTATATAAATCCGCGCCTTACGGAAACCCTTAATGGCGCCAGGATAAAATACTGGCTGAGGCATCAGTATTACACTTTGTTGCTTTCAGAGAATAACTATACGGTGAGCGCTGATTCATTTTCCATACACAGTGCACAGGATTTTGGCATCGAGGTCAAAAAAGATCAGTTACTGTATTTCTGCAAGGATAGTTCTATGGCATCTATGAAAATATCGCGTAACAAACGCAGTACGGTTAACCTGCACATTGATCAATGGGATGCAGGCTCCAGGAAATGGCATGTTGTGGCCCCTGGCAATACTATAAAATTAAGCTACCAACTATCCGCGCTGGAACCGGGCAGCAATTTTTCTGTTTTTAAGAATGGAAAACTGCTTTTGAAAACAAGGAGTGATGCGTCAGGAGATATAGCATTTACCTCAAAGGCCGGCAGCAAAGAACAAACAATTGAAATAAAACCATCCGGACTGTAAATATGGTATAAAGGCGGGCAGGCATTCGATTTGCTGTGCCACCGTTCTGCCGGCTTGTAACAGTTCGGTTAATCATTGGCTGTTGCATGGGATGAACTGGCGGTACCGGGATAAGCGCCCTAAACTTATTTATCATAAGGCACTAATTAGAATACCGTGTTTGCCGTTATAACAGGTACACTTCAATAGCCGGATAAAAATGAAAAAAATTTTTCTCTTTACTAAGGAATGCAATATCACCAGCCGTATCGAAAATGCATACTACCGGGTAGAAATAGACGATAAAAAGAAAGCATCCTTTTATAATAAAGGCTTTCTGTCAGCTCCATTTTATATTGAAAAGATTGATAATGTTGATGACGATAGCCATTTGAAGCGTTATCTTAAAATATTGTTGCGGGTAAAAGTAATGGTTCGGGAAAATTAGATGCTTTGTGTTTTTTACTACTAACCCTCTTTTCCGGCATTTTTCTGTTCATTCTGCTAATTGAACGGTTATAGCTGCTTTCTATATAATAGGGCTGCTTTATTGACATACTGTAACACAGGATTTTAATTCCCGTTTGGCTGGGAACAATTAATTTTAGCAGACCTATATTCGGAAAAATTACCCTGGTATGAAATGGACAAAAAGAAAATTTGCCTTGTGTTCCTTCTTTTTATGTGCAGGCTTAGTGGCAATGACACAGGTTAAATACTATGTTGACCTCAATGGAAACGACAACAATCCCGGCACCCTTGCCCGCCCTTTTAAAACCATCGGGCACGCCGTTAATCATTCACTTGGAAATAAGGATAAAGATGTAGCGATTGAATTACGGGCAGGTACCCACTATCTAAACAAGACCATTGTAATAAATGCGGAGAATTTTTCATTAGCCGCGTTGCAAATCAGGGCATACAACAGCGAAGATGTTATCATCAGTGCAGGCAGGCGCCTAAAGCTTCGATGGAAGCCATATTTAAATGGAATATATATGGCTCCTGTTCCTCCCGGTATTTCTTTTGAAAGATTGTATATCAATCAAAAATTGCAACCGCTGGCGCGATACCCAAATTATGATTCTGCTGCAAGAATATTTCATGGCACCGCCGCAGATGCCATCGCTCCGGAAAGGGTAAAACGATGGAAAAATCCCGTGGGTGGGTATGTACACGCATTGCATGCGTATGAGTGGGGTGGATTTCATTACCGGATAACCGGCGCAGATGATACAGGCAATGTTCAACTGGAAGGCGGATGGCAGAATAACCGTGCCAACACGATGCATAAGGAATACCGATTTGTAGAAAATATTTTTGAAGAATTAGATACACCCGGAGAATGGTGGCTCGATAAAAAAAAGCAACTCCTTTATTATTATCCTCCCAAAGAAATCAATATTTCAAATGCTATAGTGGAAGTATCGAACCTTAAGAACAGCATTGAACTAAAAGGCGGTATCAAAAAGCCTTTACGAAATGTACAATTGCTGAACCTCCGTTTCGCACACAATGAACGAACTTTCATGGATACCAAAGAACCATTGTTGCGCAGCGACTGGACCATCTACAGGGGCGCCGCCGTTTTATTGGATGGTACAGAAAACTGTAAAATAGCGGATTGTGTTTTTGAAGGCATCGGCGGCAATGCGATCATGTTCAGCAATTACAACAAAAAGGATACTGTAACCGGTTGTTATATTTATAATACAGGGGCCAATGCAGTATGCTTTATCGGCGACACAAGGGCTGTTCGTTCTCCGTCGTTCGGGTATGAAAATTTCATTCCTTACACCGGTTTGGATAAAACACCGGGGCCACTGACCAATAACTTCCCACAGGAATGCATTGTTACCAACAATCTTTTCCACGATCTGGGTGATATAGAAAAACAGGCAACCGGTGTTCAGATAGAAGTTGCTTCCTCTATAACGGTAAGCCATAATAGCATTTACCATACATCACGTGCCGGTATTAATATTGGCGACGGTTGTTTCGGCGGACATATAATAGAGTATAACGATGTATTTAACACCGTGAGAGAAACAGGAGATCATGGATCTTTTAATTCGTGGGGGCGCGACCGTTTCTGGGCGCCAAACAGAAATTACATGGACAGCCTGGTGGCTGTTCATCCTGAATTGATAATGCTTGATGCGCAGAAGCAAACCATCATCCGAAACAACCGCTTCCGCTGCGATCATGGGTGGGATATTGACCTCGATGACGGTTCATCCAACTATCATATCTATAACAATCTTTGCCTGAATGGCGGGCTCAAGCTTCGTGAGGGTTTTTACCGGATAGTGGAGAACAATATTATGATCAATAATTCTTTTCACCCGCATGTGTGGTTTAAAAACAGCGGCGATGTGTTTGAAAGAAATATCGTAATGAAAAAATACGCGCCCATACAAATCACGGACTGGGGGAAACGCGTTGATTACAATTTATTTCCCGATACCGCCGCGCTCAATGATGCGAAAGCCAGGGGAACAGATAAAAACAGTTTGGCGGGAGATCCATTGTTCGTTGATCCTTCGAAAGGCGATTATTCGGTTGCTGCTAATTCTCCCGCACTTAAAGTGGGGTTTAAGAATTTTCCGATGGATGCATTCGGGGTGAAAAAATCTTCCTTAAAAAAAATAGCCCTGCATCCGCAGCTACCTGTACTGTTAACAGATGCAGGACTGCAGGATAAATCTGTGGAGGTGTCATTCCTGGGCGGTTTTGTAAAATCTGTGGATGGATTGGGAGACCGTTCAGCTTATGGGCTTCCCGATGAAGCAGGAGTAATTATTGTATCAGCCGGAGATAACAGTATTTTGTTTTTATCCGGGTTGCGAAACAAAGATGTTATTCGCACTGCAGGCAGCAAAAAGGTTGAAGATGTAAAACAACTGATGGATATTTATCAGTCACTGAACTGGACAGGTAAACTATCCCTTACTATTATGCGTAATCAGCAACTGATAGCACTAACGCTGAAAACGAGATAGCTTAATCTTAAACAGTCTGTATTATGATCAGTCTCATAAAAGAAAATAAATAGTTTTGATCTTTCCTGTTATATCTTTGCCGCATTAGATTATTATTTCCGCCAATTGAAGGTTTTTACTACCATACTGCTTTTTACCATTATTTTTTTACAAACATTCAGTTCATTTGTAATCAGGGCGGACTATTTTTTTAATAAAAGTTACATTGCCAGGGTGCTTTGTATCAACAAAGAAAAACCACAAACCCATTGTAACGGTAAATGTTATCTTACCAAACAATTGAACCAGCAGGAAAAGCAGGATCAGCAGGCGCCCGTTCCCAAACGGGAGAAGTTCGATATGCAACTTTTTTTTCTGTCAAACTCACCCGACTTTTCTGATGATCGGTTTTTGGTTACGGCGGAGCACCATATTGAAAATGATATGCTTACTTTGTCCTTCCACCGCTCCATATTTCATCCCCCTTCGGCATAACCTTATTGTAAGGTTTTAAGATTGCGGTTGTCCTTTCTTAAGGATGAAATATTATTTACTTAAATTTTCTTTGGTATGAATAAGCCATTGTGCTTAACCGTGCTGATGGTATTAACGCTCCATGTTGGCAATGCTCAAATAAATATAGAAGGGAAAGTAATAGATGCAGCAACCAACCAGCCATTGCGCGGTGTAACCGTTTCGGGTTTAAACAATCAAACCAGTACCCTTTCAGATAAAGACGGGCGTTTTGTATTGTATTGCAGGTTAAAAGAGGACAGTATCAGGTTTACTTCGGCGGGGTTTGACACCAGGAACATTTCATTATCAGATTTTGGAACGTTTGTTTTACTTACTCCTTCTTTTGCCAATCTCAATGAAATTGTGGTTTCGGGCAGCAGGGACGCCCAGCGGCGCACCGAAGTGCCAGTAGCCATTAATGTTATTTCAAAATCAGCGATAAATGATGCAAAAGCTACCAGGCTTGATATGCTGGTTAATAAAGTACCCGGCGTATTTATGGTTGACCTGGGCAATGAGCAGCACAGCATGGCGGTTCGCCAGCCCATGGGCACAAAAAACCTTTTCCTGTATCTCGAGGATGGCATTCCCATCAGAACGGTGGGAGATTTTAATCACAACGCACTGATAGAAATTAACCAGGCATCGCTGCAACGGATAGAAGTGATCAAAGGCCCTGCATCCTCTCTGTACGGAAGTGAAGCCGTAGGAGGAGCGATTAATTTTATAACACAGGCGCCTTCTCCGTTTTTGTCGGGGAAAATTCAGGCAGAAGGTGGAAGCAGGGGATATAAACGTACGGATTTTAATATTAGTGATAGGTATAAAAAGCTGGGCGTGTACATAGGTGGTTATTATGTTCATCAAAATCAATCACCTGATGAGCATAACGATTTTGAAAAAACAGCTTTGACATTGAGAACTGATTACAGGTTTAACAGCAAAATGAAACTGACCGCTGTTGCGGACTACATCAGCTATAAAACAGACCAGAAAGGTGGTTTGGACAGCGCTCACTTTTACAATAAGGATTATGTCAGCTTTTATCGCTTTACCTATAGAAAGGTGAATGCTTTTAGACTGAGAACCACATTGAATAAGGAATGGAATGAGAATAATAAAACGGATATTACCCTTTTCTACCGGAATACTGCTATTGGTCAGAATCCTTTTTATTCAATAAGTAATATTGCGGGTAATGCTTCAAAAGCCAAAGGACAGATCAACGAAGATGCTTTCAAAAGCTATGGAGCAGTGCTGCAGCATACAACCGAATTGAAAGCTATAAATGCGCGATTCATCTCAGGGATAAGTATGGATTACAGTCCGGCTGCATACCATGCACAGCTCACGGATATTGACAGGGATGCCAATGGAATTTATTATAACTATACAGCAAAAGACAGTTTGCTTACCCATTACAATGTGAACCTTTTTAACAGCGCTGTATATACGCAGTTTGAGTATAAGCCAACCGGTAAATTGAAATTAGTAGCTGCGGCCCGTTACGACAGGTTAGATTACCGGTTCGATAATCATTTATTGCCCGGTGCATTCACAGGTGCGCCGGATGCTACAGATCACTTTGATAATTTTACACCTAAGCTTGGCTTTACCTGCGACTTTGGAAAAAACAAAGGCGCCTACATCAACTACAGCGTAGGCTTTGCTCCGCCCAATATTACAGATCTGTATGCCGGCGTACAGGTACCTGTACTAAAAGCCGCTTCATATCAAAATTATGAGGCGGGGGGCTGGGTTTCATTTGCCGGCGGCAAAGGGTACGCAGAGGCTTCTATATACAAAATGGACGGCAAAAATGAAATTGTAAGTGTACGGCTGGCTGATGGGTTTTATCAAAACCAGAATACAGGAAAAACAAGTCATAAGGGTATTGAAGCGAACTTGAAATACAAGTTCGCGAAAGATATTGCCATTCGCACTGCAGCGTCTTATGCCAAACATGCCTACATTGATTATATACAACAGGGTAAAGATTTCTCTGGCAACAGGATGGCGCAGGCGCCGGCCTTTATTTATAATGGCGAAATTACCTACAGACCTCACTATTGCAAAGGGCTTAGAATAGCAGCGGAATTGCAGGGTATGAGTAATTATTATACAGATCCTCAAAATACAGCTAAGTACAAGGGTTTTACAATATGGAATATAAGAGCAGGATACAGCTTCAGTGGGTTTGAATTGTGGACCAACTGTCTCAATATCGCTAACACAATTTACGCAACCACGGTAGATAAAAGCGCTTATGGAACGTCTTACCGGCCCGGTCAGCTAAGAACTTTCAATGTGGGACTTGCATATAACTTCAATGATCAATAATGAAAGGGAGAACAGAAACAGATTATCCTGGATGCATTTCAAATTGCTGCCGGCTAATGGGGACACCAGCCGGGGCGGCCGCCGTGGGCGGTGTCTTCACCGCCCACATGAAGCAAGGCGACAATTCGAAATGCACCCGTTATCCTTCTTCAAAATCAAAAGCATGAAAAAAGAATTAATTCCAATAATACTCATAAGCACTGTTTTTATTTACGGGTGCGGCACAGCAAATAAAAAACAGATCACTGCCAGTTCGCAGGGAACATTGATAGATACAGCTAAAGGCTCCTGTCCGTATATTACAAAAGACAACAGAAACAATATTGTTTTAAGCTGGATCAAACACCTGGATACAGCCACCTCTGTTTTTTGTTTTGCAGTTTCAGAGGATGAAGGAAAGACATTTGGAAAATCAATTGAAATACCCGGCAGTACCAATGTTCATCCCCACGGCGAGAATATGCCAAAAGTAATTTTTAAACCGTCCGGGGAGATCATTGCTGTTTGGGGCGCCGCCAATCCCAATCCCCAAAATGCGTACTCCGGTTTAGTGTTCTATACACAATCATTTGATAACGGTAAAACGTGGACGAAGCCTGTTTCTTTAACGAAAGATACCGCCAGTTTTGATCAGCGCTATTTTGATGTGGCGTTGTTACCGGGGGGTGAAGCCGGCATTGTTTGGCTGGATAACAGGAAGCGCTCAAAAAAAGAAGGCTCGGGATTATATTATGCTGTAACCAAAGGTAGTAACGGTTTTGAAGATGAACGGCTGATCAGCGAACCCTGTTGCCAGTGCTGCCGGACGGATCTGTTTATTGATAAAAATGAAAATGTGCATGTATTATACCGGGCGATCATCAATGACAGCATACGCGATATGGTGCATATCTTATCCACGGATCACGGGCATTCGTTTTCATCACCTAAAAGAATTAGCGAAGACAATTGGGTCATCAGGGGTTGTCCGCATACAGGTCCGGCAATGGCGGAGAATAAAGAAGGTCTGCATTTTACATGGTTTTCGGGCGGGAATAATCCGGGTATTTATTACAATAATTCCTTCAACAACGGTCAGTCCTTTTCTACCCGTAACAATGTAAGTGGCAAAACTTCCAAACACTGCCAGATCGCATCGCTTTCGAATGATAATATCTTGATCGTCTGGAATGAAAGTTTCGCTGACGGCGAAAAGTTTAATAGCCGCATTGGTGTTGAAGAACGTAAAGCACACGGAGAGGCAATTAGTAGCGCGTATATCACTCCCGGCAACGGTGACGCTTCTTTCCCCGTAATATATTCTGTTAATGCGAATAAAGCAGTGGTTGCCTATACTGAAAGGGTAAAGGATAATGAATATGTTATGTTTAAGCAGGTAATACTGGAGTGAGGAAAGCAGGTTTCAAGTTACAGGTTTCAGGTACCATTTCCCTGAAAATCGAGAAGATACGTAAACAAATTCGTTTCCGTAGGGATCTGCAATTTTTTTCTCAGCCGGTAGCGGCTTATTTCCACGCCTCTAACGGATATGTTCATAAGTTGTGCCATTTCTTTGGTGCTGAGGTTCATACGCAGATAGGCGCATAATTTAAGCTCGTTAGGGGTAAGATTGCTGTGTTTTTCCTTTAGGGCTACAAAAAAATCATTATGTGCTTTATCAAAGTGAACGGTAAAATGATCCCAATCCTCATCCACCTTATCGTCCTCACCTAAGGTCCTGATTATTTTTTTTAGTGCATGCTGCGATTTTTCTTCACCTGTATTTTTAGAAAGACGCTGCAGTTCATCTTTCATACGGGTTATCAGTTCTCCTTTTTTTACAAGGTGCATGGTGGCTGAAGCCATTTCCTTGTTTTTATGATTTATTTCCGCTTCAAGTTTTTCATTGCGCAGCTTTACAATCTCCTTTTCATTTTTTTCCAGCTCAAGCTGGTGCAGGCCACGCAATTGCTTCTGCCTTTCTTCATATCGCTGGCGCTGGCGCATGAATTTTTGTTTCTGCCAGTGGTATATCATATACAACCCATACAACAACATACAGGCGTACAGGGCATATGCCCACCATGTTTGATACCAGGGAGGAAGTATCGTAAATGAGTATTTATTTACCTGCGATTCGCTCCCCATGTTATTTCTGGCTCTGATCTCGAACTCGTAACTGCCTGCCGGCAGGTACACATATTCTCTTTCTGTTTTATTGCTCCACTCCGACCATTTGTTGTCGTAACCTTTTAAAAAGCAACTGTATTCAATATTGGATTGTTGCTCATAGAGGGGTGATGAAAATTCGAAATGAAATGAGTTCCATTGATACGAAACAGCAGGAGTAGCGATCTGCAGTTGCGGCTCATTAACCTTATTGAAATAGCCGTTGAATAAAAGAGTGTCTGTTGAGCCCCTTGCCGTAGCTTTCCGTAACTGCACCTGCAGGAGCGAATGGTTGCGTTTGTATTTTTCATAATTGATATGAAAATATCCTTTCTCTGATCCAACAAAAACATTGTTCCCGTTCACAGGATATACCTGTTCAAATCCACTCACCAATTTTTGGTTAAGCTCACTTATATAAATAATAGTTGGCTTATTTGTTGAATAATCCACTACACCAAGGTTTTTGCCGAACACAAACCAAATATTTCCCGCCGGATCTTCTTTCAGGTAGCGTACAATGGTTTGTCCGAAAAGAGATTTAAAATAAGCGGAAGGCTCAAACTGGTCTAACTGCTCATTGTATTCGTATATGCCATTTTCAGTAGTAACCACCACCCGGTTTTTTATTTTGAAAATGTAATTGCCATTGGAGCTAAGTCCTATACCTTGTTTACCCGTATATGCTTTTACTATGGGTTCGCCATTGCGCTGCAACTGCACACGGTATATGCCTTTATAGGGATGAGATGCCCATACATTGTTATTGGAGACGGTTACAAAACGGGCCGACTCAAAGTTTGCGTCTACATGCTCCTTACTGAATTGCCCGTTTTCATAATTATAAAATCGTATTCCATTGTATGTGCCGGCTACCATAACGGGAGAGGGGAGAACAGAAGTTAAGGGCAAAAAGATCCAGAATCCTGTAGTATTATCCAGCGTAACAGCTTTGCCGTTTTTGATTTCACGAAAGCCTTCATGATGTCCGATCAGTAGTTTTCCGTTTACTTCAGAAAGATTCCATACCTGCCCCCTCGTATTTTCAACCAGCGTAAAGCTTCCCTTTACAAAGCTTAAATCTTCATTTTCATATAATGGAGCCTGGTATAAACCATTGGTAGTAGCTATATATAAATGATTGTTGTAAATAATGGAGGAATAGCCGGCTCCTTCATTGGGCATACCAGGAAAGATATGCTTGATAGCATTGTTATAGGCTACGAAATCAATGCCGCTATCAAGCCCCAGCCAAAGATTTTTATTCTTATCAGGGAAAATACTAAGCACATTATTGTTTTGGAGACCTTCCAAACGTGAAAATTGCTGAACGGGGTTGCCTTTTTTATCTATTGTGATGCAACCCATAGTGGGGGTAGCTAGGGCAAAGCGGTTTTCATCAATAGCTGCAGCACTGTATATGTTATATGCTGCAATAGCTTTAAGTGCTGGTGAAGAAAAGGGAGTAAGGCTGGTTTTTGTGTACAGGTATATGCCGTGTTTAAGACTGGTTATAAAAACGCTGTCTTTTCCGGCGGGCAGAACAGCGGTAATAAGGAAACCCTCAGGTAATGCATCTTTGCCGGCAACCGGCGTCCACGTATCTTTATCGAATTTGAGTATACCCCTGTAACGGTCTTGCGCAATGAACAGATCGTCGGTGGCGCCCATGAATAGCCAGTTGGTGGCGGGGTGCACCGTAATGGTGTTGCCTGAAAGCTGGAATATTTTTTCATTGGAACGAAAAAAAACCTGGTTACCCCTGCGAACAATATCCCATACATCGGCAAAGGATCTGTATTTCTCAGGAATGAGGCTTTTTAGGGAACGATAAGTCAGGGAGCCTTTTGAATCGGGTGAAAAATAACCGATTTCATCCTGCCCGCCCGTATATATATTATTGTCGGCGCCTATGGCTACAGAACGAACAATTGTTTTATTGGGAAGCGGGTAAATTTTCCAGTAGGCGCCATCAAAGCTTAAAAGCCCTTCATTATTGGCAAAATAAAGAAGCCCGTTTACGTCCTGGCAAATATCCCAATTTTGTGTTCCGGCCCTGTAAACATGTTTGGAATAATTAATGATCTCCGGGAGCCCAATCGTATTTTGACAAACTCCCTGGGTATAAAATTGTAAGGCAATTAACAACGCGAACGTATGCTTCATATAGCAGCAGGTTGAAACTAAGTTAAGAAAAAAGAACTTAGATGTATTATTGAAGTAGCAATTTGGGGGTACAAAACCAGCTATGATGAAGTAGTGATGTAGTAAGAAAACAGGAAAAGGGCCTTTTTTTTGATAGTTTTACGATATCACCAAAACATTCAAACTGCCATAATTGATTGCTTATGAAAATGAAAATTGCATTGTTATTATGCACAGTATTTCTATTGCATTCCCTCACGTTCAAAACTTTCTCGCAGTCGCTACAAATTTCCGGTAAAGCAACCAGCAGGGTAGCAGATGAATCGTTGCCCGGAGCTACCGTTAGTGTTAACGGCGGGGGTGCATCTGTGATTACCGGCGCGCAGGGGAGCTTTACAATAACTGTTCCTAAAACAGGAGTTATTTTAATGGTAACTTATGCGGGCATGGTTCCCGCGGAGTGGGTATTAACCGGTGTTGGCGTTCAGCATTTTCAACTCGAAGCCGGTAACAACAACTTAGAAGATGTGGTGGTGGCAGGATATGAAACACAAAAGAAGACCTCTCTCACTGCCTCTGTTTCCTTTGTTAAAGGTGGCGCTATTCAACGTCAGCCTGTGGCTGACCTTACAAAAGCATTGAGCGGCAGGGCAGCCGGCATATTGTTTACACAGGCCAGCAGGCAGGCGGGAAATGATGCCTCCCATATTATTCCGGCTGGTTATAACCGGTTGTAACATTAAAAAAGATGAAAATGATTAGAAAATTCGCATTGCTAATAATGGCAGCGGTATGTTTTTTTTGTCTGGCTGTAATAGCACAAAAAGATGAAGCCGCACAACGGAAAAGAACATTGGTGTGGAGTGATGAGTTTAATTACATAGGCCTGCCCGACAGCGCCAAATGGAGTTATGATACCGGCGGACACGGCTGGGGCAACAATGAAAAGCAATATTATACACAAAAAGATCAGGAGAATGCCTTTGTAGAAAACGGTATGTTAAGCATCAGGGCTCTTAAAGAAAACGTCAATGGGGCTTCCTATACATCGGCACGGCTGGTAAGTAAAAACAAGGGCGACTGGACATACGGCAGGTTCGAGATAAGAGCGAAAATGCCAAAGGGGCGTGGTTTGTGGCCGGCCATCTGGATGTTGCCCACCGACTGGAAATACGGTGATTGGCCGGCAAGTGGCGAAATAGACGTAATGGAGCATGTGGGTTATTTGCCTGATTCTCTTTTTGGTACCGTGCACACTGCAGCTTATAATCACAGTATCGGCACCCAGAAAGGAGCGCAAGTATTTCGTTCTGATTTGTCGGATGCTTTCCACGTTTATATTTTGGAATGGGATAAAAAGGCGATAAACATTTTTATAGATGATGACTTGTATTTTACTTATACCAATGAAAACAAAACATACCGGGAATGGCCCTTTGATCAGCGTTTTCATTTGTTATTGAATGTTGCCGTTGGGGGAAACTGGGGGGGTAAAATGGGCATTGATGATGGTGTTTTTCCCCAGGCAATGGAGATCGATTATGTGAGAGTATACCAGTAGGCAACTTAAAGCAATGCCTGAAACAGAATTCACCAGTGGAATGATGACGTTTCAGCCCAATTGCTCTTTAACCGATAATTTGTTAAAATTTTGTTTAAGTTGCGGGAACGATTGTATTTTTTGTTAAAAACCAAAAACCAAAAACCAAAAACATGAGGCTTGCTACACTAACTCAACAGTTAGCAAGGATGCTATTCCTTGCGTGGCTGCTACTCAGCAGCACTTTATTATTCTCCCAACAGCGAAAGGTCTCCGGTAAAATTACCAACAGCACAGGCGGGCAGCCCATACCTGGGGCTACTGTCAACATTAAAGGATCCAACCTGGCTGTTGTATCAGATGCAGAAGGGGTATTTTCGATTACAGTACCCAATGATAACGCAGTTCTGCTGATTTCATCGGTGGGTTTCGACAATCTTGAAATTCCGGTAAACGGGCGGACAACCGTCAATGCTGAACTTAAGGAGAAAACTTCTTCTTTAGATGAAATTGTAGTAACAGGCTACACCACCCAACGTAAAAAAGATCTTACGGGCAGTGTGGCGGTAGTGGAAATGAATGATGTAAGAAAGCAACCCGATGCGCAGATCAATAACCAGCTCCAGGGGCAGGTTTCCGGAGTAACGGTTGTAGGGTCGGGCAGCCCGGGTGAGCAGCCACAGGTACGAATCCGGGGGTTCAATACCTTTGGAAACAATACGCCGTTGTATGTGGTGGATGGCGTACCCACACAAAATATTTTTGACATTAACGCCAATGATGTTGCTACCATGCAGGTATTAAAGGATGCAGGTGCGGCGTCTATTTATGGTTCCCGTGCAAACAATGGGGTGATCATTATTACTACCAAAAGAGGTTCAGGCAAAGTAAAAGTGCAATACGATGCCTACTATGGTACACAGGTTCCCAAAAAAGGAAACGTTTGGAACACTTTAACCCCCCAGGAAAGGGCAGATTTGTGGTGGCTGGCGAAGAAAAACTCAGGCGAAGCTTTAACCGATGCCTTATATGGCTCGGGAGCCACGCCCGTACTACCTGATTATATTTCTCCGGCAGGGCTATCCGAAGGAGATCCTGATGTTGATCCCTCAAAATACAATGTAAACCCTGATTACACTTCAACAGACGAATACAATAACTTTTACAGAATAACAAAGGCAAATAAAGCCGGAACAGACTGGTTTCATGAAATTTTTAGCCCTGCACCCATTACCAATCACAATATTGCAGTAAGCGGTGGAAGTAACCAGGGCAGCTATTTGTTTTCCTTTAATTATTTTGATCAGAAAGGAACTTTGATGAATACCTATCTTAAAAGATATACGCTGCGGGCAAATAGCTTATATAAAGTTCGGGATGGGATACGGATTGGCGAAAATTTTGCGATATCGATGGTAGATAATCCCCGTTCCGGTATTTTAAATGAAGGAACGGCAATAGGCATGGCTATGCGCCAGTTAAGTATTATTCCCGTGCACGATATCATGGGCAATTACGGCGGAACCTATAGCACAAATGGAGCTAAAATGGGTGAAGCGGTTAACCCCGTTGCCCAACAATACCGCACCCGCAATAACAAAGGTTTAGGCACCCGGATCTTTGGGAATGTATTTGCTGAAGTAGATTTGTTCAAACAATTTACCCTGAGATCAAGTTTTGGCGGAGAAATTTACTCCGGTTACAGCCACTCCTTTGGTTACCCCACTTACGAAAATGCCGAAAATGGAAATACCAATTCCTATTCGGAAGGATCTTACTTTGGTTACAACTGGACATGGACCAACACTTTAAATTATCAACAAACATTTGGCGATCACGATTTGAAAGTTTTGATCGGTACGGAGGCCTATGATAATAAAGGCAGAAATGTAGGAGGCAGCACACAGGACTATTTTTCATTCGATCCTGATTATGTCAACCTGTCTTCGGGCTCAGGAACAGTTTCCAACTACAGCGGAAGCTATTCCGATGGGCTGGTTTCCTATTTTGGGAGGGTTGATTATTCATACAAGCAAAAATATATTATTGGCGCTACCGTCAGGCGGGATGGGTCGTCCCGTTTTCTTACCTACCAGTGGGGTACGTTCCCTGCGGTAAGTGCAGGATGGAGAATTTCTGAAGAGAACTTTCTTAAAGGAATAGCATGGCTTACCGATCTTAAAATCAGGGGTAGTTATGGGGTAATGGGTAACCAGTTGAATGTTGATCCCAATAACGCTTTTACCACTTTCGACAGCGACAAGTCATCTTCTTATTATCCACTGGACGGAAGTGGCCTCGCACTTGGATTCCGGCAGCAACGCATCGGCAATCCTGACGCCAAATGGGAAAAAGACATCAATGCTAATTTTGGTATTGATGCCACACTTTTTGGGGGAAAAATTGATATTACCGCTGACTATTACAGGAAGGATATCCGGGATCTTCTCTTTCAACCCACACTTCCCGGCACTATCGGAAGCGCCACCCCGCCCGTTGTAAATATTGCCCAGATCAAAAGCTCGGGTTTTGACGGATCAATAGGAGGACACTTTGACCTTACAAATGACCTGAGGCTGGATGCCAACCTTACGTTTACTACATACAACAGTAAAATCATGAAGGTATCGGATGGCGCCGATTACTTTGATGATGGCAATACGGCCAAAAGATTTAATGGCAGCTATATTGTAAGAAATATTGTTGGCCACGGCATAAGCACCTATTTTGGTTACCAGATTGTTGGTTTCTGGAACAGCCAGGCAGAAATTGACGCGGCAAATGCAGATGCCCAAAAAGCTGCCAATAACCCTGATGCAGTTTATCAGACAGATGTTAAAGTGGGCCGTTTCCGGTATGCAGATGTTAATCAGGACGGGTTAGTTACTCCCGACGACAGAACGGTTATAGGCAATCCCAATCCTAAATTCAGTTATGGACTGAACCTGGCCCTGACATACAAAAACTTCGATTTCAGCATGTTTTTGTATGGAGTTCAGGGCAACGACCTTTGGAATAATATAAAATGGTGGAGAGATTTTTCCTCCTCATTTAATGGCGCCAAAAGCTATACAGCACTATACGAATCCTGGACACCCGACAGGCAAAATGCCAAAGTAGCCATCCAGGAAACAGGAGCCTCCTTTAGCACGGCTAACGTACCCAATTCTTATTTTGTAGAAAAGGGGTCTTATTTGAGAGCTAAAAACATACTCATTGGATATACTTTTAAACAGCCCGGTTTAACAAGCCTCGGTATCAGTAACCTGAGAGTATATGTTCAGGCAGCCAACCTGTTTACCATTACAAAATATTCAGGAATTGACCCTGAAATTACAGGCAGTACTACAGCTTTTGGAATTGATGAGGGTGCTTATCCTAATCAGAAACAATACCTGATTGGGATTAACCTCTCATTTTAAATCATTATTGAATTATAAAGCATATAACGATGAAAAAAATAAAACATATTCCGATAGCCATATTGACCATTCTGTCGATATGCTTTCCGTATGCGTGCTCCAAGAGTTTCCTTAGCAGGCCGGCTTTGGGGTCATTAAGTGAGGAAACGCTTGCGAACCAAAAGGGTATTGATGCATTGCTTGTTGGCGCTTATTCAGCGCTCGACGGACAAAACGTGGGCGGAGGTACCTGGGAATCCTCTCCTGACAACTGGATTTACGGCAGCGTGGCAGGTGGCGATGCGCATAAAGGCAGCTTTGCAGGAGATCAACCCGCTATAGATCCTATAGTTAGGTTTATAAGCGATCCGAGCAATGGCTTTTTTAATGCTAAATACAGGGCATGTTATGAAGGTGTGGCCAGGGCAAACGCTGTATTAAAAACGATAGCCAAAACAGAAAATTTAGATCCGGCTTTTTCCGATAATGCCCAGGGACAAGCGCGTTTCCTGAGAGGGCATTATTATTTTGAATTAAAAAAAATGTTCAATAAAGTACCCTGGATAGATGAAACATCAACAGATTTCAAAGCCCCCAATACGGAAGACATTTGGCCCAAAATAGAAGACGACTTTAAGTTCGCAATGGAAAAAACAAATGAAACGCAGCCAAATGCAGGGCAGGCAAATAAATGGGCTGCAGCCGCTTATTTGGCCAAAACCTACATGTTCCAGGATAAATATGGTGATGCAAAACCCATTTTTGATCAGATCATTTCGCAAGGGAAAACGAGTAAAGGGGAAACATATGGGTTAACTGCAAAGTTTGAGGACAACTTTGATGCTGCAACAAAAAATAATAAAGAAAGCGTTTTTGCGGTACAGTATACGGCTAATGATGGAACTGGTGGCATAGCCAATGCCAACGCCGGCGATATGCTCAACTTTCCATATGGTGATAGTCCTTTTGGATGTTGTGGTTTTTACCAGCCTACGCAGGATCTTGTTAATGCATTTAGAACTGACCCCGACGGGTTGCCTTATCTCGACAATTACAATTCCGTTCCGGTAAAAAACGATCAGGGCATTGCCTCTAGTCAGCCTTTTACGCCTTATGCGGGTACGCTTGATCCCCGGTTGGATTGGACTGCCGGGCGCCGCGGACTGCCTTACCACGATTGGGGATTGCACCCTGGTCAAAAATGGATTCGCGATCAAACCTATGCCGGGCCTTATGCTCCCAAAAAACATATCTACTGGCAGGCAACGCAGGATGAATATTCGGATAGAAATTCATGGGCACCTGGATCCGCCATTAATTATGTATTGATTCGCTTTTCCGATGTTTTGTTAATGGCGGCAGAAGCTGAAGCTGAGGTGGGTTCATTGGATAAAGCGGAGGAATATGTGAATATGGTCCGTGCAAGAGCAGCAAATCCCCAGGGGTGGTTGTATAAGTATATAGATGATGCCGATCCACTAGCTGGATTTTCAAATGAACCTGCAGCCAACTATGAAATCGATACTTATCCCACAGGTACATTTACAACCAAAGGGAAAGATTACGCGGTAAAAGCCATTCGCTTTGAACGCCGTTTGGAACTGGGAATGGAAGGTCACCGCTTTTTTGATCTTGTGCGCTGGGGCAATGCCAAGGAAGTGCTCGATGCCTACTTCCAGTATGAGGGTACGGTTACTTCTGATATACAGGGCGCCACTTTTAAAACCGGTAAGAATGAATATTATCCTATTCCTCAGGCCCAGATTGACCTGAGTTTTAAAGATGGTACACCCACACTTACTCAAAACAGCGGATACTAATCGTTGTTGGTAAAATATTCAATAAGGAGGCGTTTATTTTTTTTAATAAATGCTTCCTTTTTTTATAGTGAAGAGAATCGCTCTAAACAGGGCAGGCCGATGAAGCGTTTAGAACTGTAAAAAAAGAAAAAATAATATTTCCTGAAGAATATGTACAAGCCTGAACTCCCGGGATTTTTTGTGATATGCAACACATTTGATATCTTTTATTATAGTGCAGGATCATTTTAAAATGTAGAAGCATGTTATTTATCCGTTCTCTTTTCCTTTGCCTCGCAAGTGCCGGTTTATTTTGTTCATGCACTTCAAATAAAGAAACGTTATTCCGGCTATTGCTTCCCGGTCAGTCAGGCATTCACTTTTCCAATAGTATTCTGGAGAATGACAGTATTAATATTCTCAATTACGAATATGTATATAATGGTAGCGGCATAGGCATTGGCGATTTTAATAAAGATGGATTGCCCGATATTTACTTTGCGGGCAATATGGTCAGCAATTGCTTGTATTTAAACCGTGGCAGCATGCGTTTTGAAGATATTACGGAACAGGCGGGCGTTGCCGCACATGGTAAATGGTGTACCGGCGTTGCAGTTGCGGATGTTAACGCCGATGGATGGCCGGATATTTATGTTTGTGCATCAGCTGGCGCCGATCCATTGCTGCGCAAAAATATGCTGTATATTAACAACGGTGTAGATAAAAATGGATTTCCTGTATTCATTGAAGAAGCAGAACGATATGGTTTGGCAGATACCAGCTACGCTACCCAGGCTGCTTTTTTCGATTATGATAATGACGGTGACCTGGACATGTATTTGCTGATCGCCGATAAAATACCCAAAGGCGAATATCCCAATAAATATCGCCCTAAAAGCAGGAAAGGAACGCTGTTCAACACAGATAAACTCTTTCGCAATGATGGTAGGGGCAACGATGGTGCACCTCGGTTTACCGATGTTAGTGCAGAAGCAGGCATAAATATTGAAGGTTACGGCCTGGGTGTAAATATTGTCGACATCAATAATGATGGCTGGAAAGATATTCTTGTGAGTAACGATTACATCACCACCAACCTGCTATGGATCAATAATAAAAACGGAACCTTTACCGACAAGGCGGCCCAATATTTTATGCACACCAGTTATTCCGCAATGGGCAATGATGTGGCCGATATCAATAACGATGGATTGCCGGACATCATAGAACTGGACATGAACCCCGAAGACAATTTCCGAAAAAAAACGATGCTTACCCCCAACAATTACCAGAACAACCAGTATTTTGATTATTACAATTATCAGTACCAGTACGGCCGAAATACGCTGCAGCTAAACAGGGGAAGCCGCGTACTGTCCAACGACAGCATCGGCGACCCAATATTCAGCGAGATCGGTTTTTTCAGCGGGTTAGCCGAAACCGACTGGAGCTGGGCGCCACTGATTGCCGATTTTGACAACGACGGGTGGCGGGATATAGTTATCACCAATGGTTTTCGTAAAGATATTTCAGACCGGGATTTCATCACTTATCGCGATAATTCCTCTTCTATTGTTTCACAGCAACAACTGCTTGATCAGATACCCGAAGTGAAAATCCCGAATTATGCCTTTCGAAATAATGGAAACCTGACTTTCAGCAATACGTCGGTTGACTGGGGATTAAATATACCTTCTTATTCAAATGGTGCAGTATATGCCGACCTGGACAATGACGGCGATCTGGATTGCGTAATTAATAATATCAATGACAGCGCTTTCCTGTTTCAAAATACGGTTAATGATGATAACCTCGGGCAAACCCATCATTATTTACAGATAAAATTTGAAGGTGCATATCCTAATCCGGATGGCGTTGGAGCGATAACGTATCTGTATTATGATTCCAATAAAGTTCAGGTATACGAAAATGCGCCGTGCCGTGGTTATTTATCAACAGTGAACACGGTTGCGCATTTTGGACTTGGAAATCATGCGCTCGTAGATTCGGTGACGGTAATATGGGCTAACGGATACAAACAAACGCTGAAAGATATTAAAGCGGATCAGTTACTGGTACTTAAGCAGAAGCATGCGGCTGGACAGAAGGGTTTAAACAGGGAATGGGTGGCTGAACACGCTATATTTAAAGACGTTACCAATTCGCTGGGCATTGATATAATACATCATGAATATGATTTTCTCGATTTTAATATACAAAAGTTGCTTCCGCATAAACTTTCCGAATATGGACCGGCATTAGCTGCTGCGGATCTGAACGGTGATGGTCTGGATGATGTGGTAATGGGAGGGGCCTTTGGTTATAGTGCAAACCTGTTGCTGCAACAGCCAGATGGGCGATTTTTAAAGAAGGAGCTTATTGCCGGTGCAACGCGGCAAACAAAAGTGCAGGAAGATATGGGGATACTGTTGTTTGATGCCGATAATGATAATGATAATGATTTGTACATCAGCAGCGGTAGCTATGAATTTGCACCGGGTAGTAAAAATTGCAGTGATCGGCTATGGATCAACGACGGAAAAGGAAACTTTGCGACAGATTCTATGGCGTTGCCCAAAAATTTTACGAGCAAATCCTGTGTAAGAGCAGCAGACTTTAACAATGACGGCCTACTGGATGTTTTTGTAGGCGGGCGGGTTTCACCCGGCGAATATCCCAAACCTGTGTCGTCTTTTATATACCGCAACGATTCAAAAAACGGGCAGGTCCTTTTCACCGATGTAACCGAGTTGATGGGAAAAGATCTGATTGATATAGGACTGGTGACGGATGCCCTGTGTACAGACTTCGATAACGATGGCTGGATTGACCTGGTGATAACCGGCGAATGGATGCCTGTTATCTTCTTAAAAAATGAAAAAGGAGTATTTAAGAATATAACAGTTTCAACAGGTGTTGCACATCAAAAAGGATGGTGGAACAGTATTGTTCCCGGCGATTTTGACAATGATGGCGATACAGATTATGTAGTCGGCAATCTGGGTCTGAACTCGTTTTACCGGGCAAATGAAGAGGAACCGGTTTGTGCCTATGGGAAGGACTTTGATCACAATGGTAATTATGATGCATTGTTTTCTTTGTACCTGCCCGATTATAATACCAATGCAGTGCGCAAAGCGTTTCCGGCGCAAACGCGTGATGACCTGATACGACAGATGATAGAAATGAGAGCTAAGTTTAAAACTTATGAAGCTTTTGGCAAGGCGGAGTTCAGCAAGCTCCTTTCTCCTGAACAACTTGCAGGAGCTGTGACGCTGGAGGTCAACACTTTTGCCAGTTGTTACCTGCACAACAAAGGCAATGGCTCTTTTGAGCTGACGCCGCTTCCTGCTGAAGCGCAGTTCTCTTATATAAATGGTATGGTTACCGACGACTTTGATAACGATGGCAATCTGGATATTGTATTAAACGGAAATGATTACGGCACAGAAGTATCAGTGGGAAGATACGACGCGATGCACGGGCTTTTTTTGAAGGGAAACGGAAGAGGCGGATTCAATGCGCTTACCATTTTGAAAAGTGGCGTATTTCTTCCGGGCAACGGAAAATCGTTGGTTAAACTCAAGAGCAAAACCGGCCAATGTCTTCTTGTAGCAGCCCAAAATAAAGGTCCTTTAAAAGTTTTACTATGTAAATCGGAACTGCGTTTGATTTCCGTTGAGCCGGATGACCGGTATGCGATTATCAAGCTAAAAAACGGTAAATTCCGCAAGCAGGAATTGAATTACGGTGCTTCTTTTCTTTCTCAATCTTCCAGGCTTCTCACCGCAAACGATCTTGTTGCAGCAATAACCGTCTTTAACAGCAAAGGCGAAAGCAGGGAGGAATGATAACGGGTGCATTCCAAATTGTCGCATCGCTTTGCTTCATGTGGGCGGTGAAGACACCGCCCACGGCGGAACAAAACGACGGATATTAGTTTTCGATTTAATTTTTTCTGAAAGCTGTCAGTTACGATACTGGCAGCTTTTATTATATGTGAAACTGGTACTGCCGTTGTGATGAATGCATTCACTCACCACATTTCCCTCGTCACTTTAGACAACTTAACCCAGAATATTGGGAGTTAAAGGATGATTATTTCAGAATGAAAGTGCTAATTTAGACTTTTGGTGAAATAAATATACCCCGGCAATCATTCTATTTCATTGTTGTCCGACTAAAATCGGGTTAAAAATGGCTGTATCCCTTTGTGGTAAAGGTTTACAAGCGTAAAAACAGTTGTTTCAAATTCGGGGGGAGTGCCCCGCTTTCCTTTTATGTTGCAAAAGC
>Ga0209941_1000440_pt1 | contig 52574 bp, 37 predicted proteins | sample ThiBiot_300_plan_FD_183945 | JGI IMG/M metagenome (GOLD analysis project Ga0209941, IMG submission 183945) | Wastewater bioreactor microbial communities from Cape Town, South Africa - Thiocy_solids_1 (SPAdes) | ecosystem: Engineered > Bioremediation > Thiocyanate > Unclassified | place: South...
CGCGGTCACCACCAGCACCGGCAGGCCCTTGCCGCGGCGGCGCAGGCGCTGCAGCACCTCGCTGCCATCCAGCCCCGGCAGGCCCAGGTCCAGCACCAGCAGGTCGTAGCCGTGATCGCGCAGCGCGGCGTCCGCCTGGCTGCCGTCCGCCACGTGGTCGACGGCGTGGCCGCCCTGGCGCAGCGAAGCGCGGATGCCCTCGGCGATGGAGGGATCGTCTTCCACCAGCAGGATGCGCATGGAGACTCCGGTACGGGGAGAAAGCGGCAACACGACGCCCGGCTGCCATTCTGACGCGCAATTCGCCCGGTCGTGCGGCTCGTTGACCACGCCGGCGGCGCGAGGTTCAAGCGGGCGCGGTTTCAGTTCGCCACATGGAAGCGCACGGCGCTGAAGGCGCCGTCCCGGGTCAGCGCGGTGACGGTGTGCGGGCCGGGCCGGTGCAGCACGAGGGATTGTACGGCGGCGCCCACGCTGCTGCCTTGCAGGCGGCCGTCGAGCAGCCATTGCACTTCGCCCTCGGCACCGAGGGCGCGCAGGGTCACGCGCAGCGGCTGGTCGCTGTTCGGCGCGCGGCGCAGGGTGACGCCGCTGGCCAGGCCGGCGATGCGGATCGGCGTGGCGCGGTCGAGCGAGTCGGCGGCACAGCCGGGCGCGAGCGGCGGCAGCGCGGAGCGGGCGCGGTCGTCCACGCTCAGCCATGGCGTGGCCAGCGCGGGCCAGCGCGCCAGCTGGATCGTGCGCTCGTGCGCGGCGTGACAGGCACCGCTGAGGCGCTGGCCCTTTTCGTCGACACGCAGGGTGAGCAGGCCGGACGACCACGCGCCGAGGTCGCGTTCGGCAAACGTGGGCGGCAGCGCGTCGTCGAGTACCCATGCGCTGCGGCGCTGGCGACACAGCGCGGGATCGGTGGCGGCGACCGCGCCGCCGAGCGGCCAGCAGATCTCGACCGACTTCACGCTGGCCGGTTGCGCCTGCGCGTGGCCGCCGCGCGAGGGCAGCATGTCGACGATCTGGAACAGCAGCGGCAGCGCGGTCACCGCACCGTACTGGCCGGGCGACGGCGTGCCGTCGGGACGGCCGATCCACACGCCGACGGTCCAGCGGTCGGTGACGCCGATCGACCACGCGTCGCGGTAGCCGTAGCTGGTGCCGGTCTTCCACGCCACCGTGGCGTGCCGGTTGATCGCGCCGGCGAGCGGGCCGCCTTCGACGTCGGCCGGGTTGCTGGCGAGGATGTCGCGGATGATCCACGCCGCGCCGGGCGACAGCAGCCGGCGTGGGCGCGCCGGTTGTTCCGTGGTGTAGCGCGGCGTGCCGGCGATGCCGCCATTGGCGAACGCGGTGTACGCGCCGACCAGGTTCTCCAGTCGGGTGGAGGCGCCGCCGAGGATGATCGACAGGTTCGGTTGCGCGCCCGCGGGGAGGCCGAGGTCGACGCCGCCGTTGGCCAGCCGCGCCACGAAGCGGTTCGGCCCGAGCCGATCCAGCACGTCCACCGCCGGCACGTTGAGCGAGCGCTGCAGCGCCTCGGCGGCGCTGACCGGGCCGGAGAACGCCTCGTCGAAATTGCCCGGCTTGTAGCCGCCGAAGTCCTGCGGCGCGTCGACCAGCAGGCTCTGCGAGTGGATCAGGCCGTCGTCCAGCGCCAGGCCGTACAGGAACGGCTTCAGCGTCGAGCCGGGCGAACGCGGCGCGTTCACCATGTCGATGTAGCCATGCCGCTGCGGATCGGCGAAGTCGCTGGTGCCGACGTAGATGCGCGCCTCCAGCGTCGCGTTGTCGACCACCAGCAGCGCCGCCGACGTGTGCGCCGGCAACCGCGACAAATACGTGCTCACGCGGTCTTCGGCGGCGCGCTGCAGGTTGGCGTCGATGGTGCTGCGGATGCGCCGCGCCTGCGGCTGTGCGCGGTGCAGGCGTTCGGCCAGCAAGGCCGCGGACAACGGCGCGCGCAGCGAACGCGCCACCACCGGTTCGATCGCTGCGTCGCGCACCTCATCCGCGCTCCACACGCCGAGGTCGCGCATGCGGCGCAGCACCTTGTCGCGCGCGGCGCGCGCCGCCTCGGGATGGCGATCCGGCCGCAGCCGGCTCGGCGATTGCGGCAGTACCGCCAGCAGCGCCGCCTCGGCGTGCGACAGCCGGCTGGCCGGCTTGCCCAGGTACGCCCACGAGGCCGCCTCGACACCTTCGATCGGACCGCCGAACGGCGCGTGGTTGAGGTACAGGTCGAGGATCTGCGCCTTGCTCAGGTGCGCTTCCAGCTGCAGCGCGCGCAGGATCTGCACGAGCTTGCCGCGGAAGCTGTGCGGGATCGGCTGGATGATCCGCGCCACCTGCATGGTCAACGTCGAACCGCCCGAGACGATGCGGCCATGCCGCAGGCCGCCGGCGAGGCCGCGCAGCAGCGCGTAGGGATTCACGCCGGGATGGCGGTAGAACCAGCGGTCCTCGTAGGTGAGCAATGCCTTGAGATAAAGCGGCGAGACCTGCTTCGCCGTGGTCGGGTAACGCCACACGCCGTCGCTGTCGGCAAACGCGCGCAGCGGCGTGCCGTCGCGCGCAAGCACCACGGTGCTGCCGGTGTCGGGGGCGGGCAGGCGCAACGGGAACAGACGGTCGAGGGCGAAGGCAACGAGCAGGGCGCCGATGAAGACAATCGCGAAGGCACGCAGACCGTGCTTGAGGCGGGATCTTCGGTGGGATGGGTTGGCGTTGGTCATGGTGGGGCCCTTCGACTTCGCTCGCTGACGCGAGCTACGCTCAGGGTGAACGGTCTTCCACACCGTTCGCCCTGAGCGTAGGCCGCAGGCCGAAGTCGAAGGGCATGCCGCGACTCCAACCAGCCTTTCTGTTCCAAGAGCCACCCGGGAGCATCACCCCCCGGAGCGAGCTCCTACGGTTCGACCACGGTGATCTTCGCCGGTTCGACCTTGCCGATGCCGCGCACCGCCGGGCGGTACATGTCCTCCACCAGCGGCGGCGGCACGGTGTACGTGCCCGGCGTCACCGCGCGTACCAGGTAGAACACGCGAGCCTTGTCGCCGCGGCTGAGGTTGAGGGCAGCGGCGTAGCGGTCGTCGCGGTATTCCTCGTGCACGATCTGCGCGGCGGCAGCATGCTCGTCCAGGTCGATGCCGTCGATCACCACGCCGGACCACGACTGCGCGCCGCCGAGGTTGAGGTTCTCCACCTCCAGGCCGCCCGGCAGCAGATCGGTGACCAGCGCATCGGGGACGTTCATGCGCGCCTCGATGCTCAGTTCGACGATCAGCGTGTCGCCTTCCTTCAACTGGCTGCCGCTCCACGGCTTGCCGTCGGTGGTGAAGTAGCTGCGCCGCACGTCGATCTGGCTGGCGTCGGCCGGCGGTGCCTGCTGCGGGATGCCGGCCACGTCGAGCGTGGCGAAGATCGCCGCGTCGCTGGTCGGCTGCACGCTGACGCCAGCGCCGAGCTCGGCCACGCTGAGCGCGCGGCTCCACACGCGCTGGTCCGGTGCAGACTCGGTTTTGCCGTTCACCGTGAGTGTGGCGGCCAGCGGGGCGTTGCTTTTCGCATCGAACGCCGCCGCCACGCGGGCGATCGCCGCCTGCTCCTGCGTGCTCAGGTACGACCACGACCAGCGGTAGTCGGCGAATTCCTTCTGCCGCTGGCGCACGTTCGCGGTGGCGTTGCGCGCCCAGTCGACCAGCTTGGCGTCGTAGGCGGGCTTGCTCATGCCGTAGGTGTGGGTGAGCGCGACCATCAGCGCCAGGTCGCGCAGGTCAGAGCCGTAATCGCCGACGTACCACGGGCGCTCCTTGCTCCACGCGAACGCCTCGTCCACGGCCTTCTGCGCGCGCTCGGTGTCTCCCATCAGCTTCAGCGCGATGCCCAGGTGCACCAGCGGCAGCGGCGCGACCAGCTTCTGCCGTTCGTTGTCGAAGATCGCGCGCAGCGTGCCCAGCGGCGCGCGGTTGACGCGCGCCAGCACGAAGCCGGAGTACGCCTCGTCGGCGATGCGCAGGTGGTCGTGCTGCTCGTACTCGTAGTACGGGTGGCCGCCGGCGAGCAGGTCGTCGTTGAGCCGCTGCAGCGCTTTCTGCAGCACGTCCTGCGGTACCGCGAAGCCGGCGTCGCGCGCGTCCAGCATGAAGTCGACCACGTACGGCGTGGTGAAGGTGACGATCGGGCTGGTGCCGCCCCAGAAGCTGAAGTGGCCGTTGCTGGCCTGGAACGAGGCGATCCGCGACAGCGCGCCGTCCACCGCGGCCTTGCGCACGGCATCGCTCATCACCTGGGCACCCAGCGCCTTGGCCGTCTGGCCGTCCAGGATCAGCGCGGCGTAGCCCTTGCTGGTGGTCTGCTCGATGCAGCCGTACGGGTAGCGCAGCATGTCGCGCAGCGCGGCCGCGTACGGCAGCGGCGGCAAGGTGCTCAGGGTGATCCGCGCGTTCACCGTGGCCGGCAGCAGGCCGGCGATCGCGGCGGCGCCGAGGTGCTCGGGCTTGCCCGCCTCCAGCGCCATGGGCGTGGTGCTTACCGTTTCCGGCCAGGCCGGGCGCACCGCGAATTCGAAGTGGCGGTCCACGCTGTAATCGTTGAGCTCGGCGTGGATGTCCACCGTCGCCACCGCGGCGCCCGCGCCGGCGGTGACCGGCATGTGCAGGGTGGTGCCGGCGCCGTCCTTCAGCGACACGCTCTGCACGGCCTTGTCCACCGCGATCAGGCCGCCGCCCTTGACGCTGACTTTCGCGATGCCGTCCTTGCCGGAGAGGTTCTTCAGATCGAGGCTGATCATCGCCTGGTCGCCGGCCGCCATCACCCGCGGCGTGCTCGGCTCGACCACCAGCGGCGCACGCACGGTGACCGCGCCGTCGGCGTTGCCGTAGCGGCTGTCGGTGTACGCCAGCGCAGCCAGGCGCAGGCTGCCGTTGAAGTCGGGTACGTCGACGTGCAGCGTGGCCTTGCCCTGGGCGTCGAACGCCACCGGGCCGCTGAACAGGTCGACGATGCGCACCTTGGGATTGAGCCGCGCGGCCTTGGGCAGCGCCGCACCGCTCATGTCGCCGCCGTAGCGCAGCTTCGCCTCGGCGCCGTCCATCGCCTCGATGATGCGGCTGTACAGGTCGTACGCATCCACGCTCAGGGCACGCTTGGCGAACAGCCACGCCCACGCGTCGGGCACCGGGTAGTCGGTGATGTTGAGCACGCCCTGGTCGACCGCGGACAGCGTGACGAAGGCCTGCTGCCCGGCCAGCCCGCTGGCCTGCACGCCGACCTCGAGCGGGTTGCCCGGGCGCATCAGCGCGGGCGCATCGAGCTTCAGCGGAATGCGCCGGTCGTTGCGGTCCATCGCCACGTACTCGACGCCCATCGCGCGCGCCGGCGTGGTGTGCTCGGCCGCTTCGCCGCCGCGGAACACCAGGGCGGTCACGTAGACGTCGTGGCGTTCCCACTCCTTGGTCACCGGGATCTCGAAGGTGGCACCGGCTTTCGCGTCGATGTTCTTCGTGTAGAGAAGGTGGTCCGATTCCACCAGCAGCACGCCGGGCCCGTCATGCGGCGGCGTCACCGTGACCTTCATGCTGTCGCCGGCGCGGTAGCGCGCCTTGTCCAGCTGCAGCTTGACCTTGTCCGGGCGCGCCTCCTTGCCCAGGTTCTCGTCATCCCAGCTGTAGCCGGCGAAGAACGGGAACACCGTGGTGAGTTTGGTGGCCGGGTCGTACACCTCGACGCGGTAGCTGCCCCACTGCACCGGAAACTCGACCTTCGCCGACTTGCCGGCGGCGACGTCGACGTCTTTCTCCTCGATCAGCTGCAGGCGCTGGTTCGCATTCGATTGCCAGCCGCCGTCGCGCTCGTACAGCCAGTAGAAGTCGCGCAGCTCGCGCTGCAGGCGCACTTTCAGGTGGCTGCCTGCGACCAACTCGCCGTCCGCGTTCGCGCGCACGATCTCGAAACCGACCGGGCTTTCGCTCTCCGCGCCCTGCTTCGGATCGAACAGCGGGCGCACGCCGACCAGCGCGTCGGCCGGCCAGTAGGTGCGCTTGAGCAGCCGGGTCACCGCGCGGCCGCCGCTCTCGTACACGCTGCCGGACAGGGTCACCGCCAGCGGCGCGACCGGTTTCACGTCGTCGGGCAGTGCCACGTCCTGCTCCAGCACGCCTTGCGCGTCGAGCTTCGCGTCGACCACGTCGTCGGCGCTCTTCGGCAGCTCGACCAGCGGGTTGCCGAAGAAGGTGTCCTTCATCTTCTCCAGCGGATGCACTTCCGGCGCCACCAGCAGTTTCGCGGTGAAGCGGTTGCCGTCGGCCGGCGCGCCGTACAGGTAGCTGGAGGCGACCTTCAGCTTCAGCGGCTCGCCCGGCGCCAGCCGCTGCTGCGGGCTGGACAGATCCACCTTGAGCCGCTCGGGCAGGAACTCCTCGACGTGGAACGGGAACGCCTGCACGGTCTCCCTGGCTGAAGGATCGAGGCGGAACTCCAGTTGCCACAACCCGGTCGGCGCGTCGGCCGGGATCGCCTGGCTCAGCTCGAAGTAGTTGAGCTGCTGCGGCTCCAGCCGCTTTTCCACCAGGGTACGGCCGTCCGGCTGCTTCACCCGCACGAACAGCGACTGCGCCTTCATCGGCTTGCCGTCGTCGTCGCGCAGCAGCGCCGAGGCGCGCAGCGTCTCGCCGGGACGGTACAGGTCGCGGCCGGACCAGGCGTAGACCTCGAACGGTGCCTGCCTGCGGCCGCTGATGTCGAAGTTGGACACGTCCAGCGCCGGCCGGTTGAACGGCAGCACCGAGACGTCCTTGCCGTGACGCGCGACCAGCACGTCGGCGGCCTTGATCTTGTACGCGAGCAGCGCGTTGCCGTCGGCGCCGGTCGAGGCCTTGAGCTTGCTGCGCCCGGCCGCGTCGCGGATCTCGATGTCCACCGCATTCACCGGCGTACCGTCGCGCAGCGAGGCCACGTGCAGCAGCACGTTGTCGCGATACACGCGCAGGTGCAGGCCGAGGTCGCTGACGAAGAAGGTGGCGGTGTCGTAGCCGTCCTTGAACGTGCCGCCGGCCTTGACCACCGCCATGTACACGCCCGGCTGCGCCAGCTCCTTGATGTTCTGCACCGGCAGGTAGGTCACGGTGCGCTCGTTCGGTTCGCCGCCCAGCGTGTAGTGGTTGGCGTAGACCGAGTCGGCGATTTCGGTGATCGGCATGCGGCTGCGCCGCTCGTCGCCTTCGCCGCAGCTGTTGTAGTAGGCGACGTCGTGGTCGAGTTCGTAGCTGTCGCGGTGGCCGTTGCGCGGGTACGCGCAGAACAGGTCGGACAGCGCGTCGTCGCGCACGCGGAAGAACTCCACGTCGGCGTCGTGCACGTTCATCGACACCAGCGGCAGGCCGCGGGTGCCGCGCGCCGGCAGCACGCTGCCGTGCGAGGCGAAGCCGACCGCCGCGGGCAGGTTGCCGGAGTACACGTCGTGCTTCACCGCGTGGCCGAGGGTGCGGCCGTCGGCGGCGAGCAGGCCGGCCTTGAGCTGCACCGCATAGCGCGTGTTCGCCTGCACGAACGGGAAGTTCAGCGTCTTGCCGTCGTTGTCGAGGCTCCAGCTGCCGCTGACCACTTCGCCGTTCGGGCCGGTCACCGCGATCAGCGTGTCGAACGCCTGCGCCGAGGCCAGCGTGGCGTTGAAGCGCAGGGTCAGCGCGGTGCGCGAGTCGCTGCTGCGGGAGCTGGCCGAAAGCAGGGCGAAGCTGGTTGCGGCCGGCGCCGGCGCCGCCGAGGCGGCCGTGCCCGGCGCACCCTGCAGCGTGGGCGGATGGCCGTCATGGCCGCGCCCGCAGGCGACCAGCAACAGGCCCGACAACAGGACTGGCCATACCCGCGCAAAGCGCGCAAACGATCGTGCGTACATGGTGGTCTCTCCCTGAGATTGGATCGAAGTATCGCCGCCATTCATGGCGGGCCGATGGCACGGATCGGGCACGCGCGTTTTCTCAACGAGGCAACTGCCGACCCAGCCAGTCGCCCAGTTGCATCAGCACCTGGCCGCGGCCCGGTTCGGTTTCGTTGAACAGCTCGTGGTACAGCGAGGCGAAGAAGCGCGTGGTCAGTTGGCCGCTCGATGCCGCCGCCCTGGCGAAGGCACGGCTGCCGGCGGGGTCGACCAGTGCGTCGCTCTCGGCCACCAGCAGCAGGGTGGGCACGGCCAGCTCGGCGGCATCGGCGATGCAGGCGGCGCCTTCGCGGAAGATGAAATCGGCCAGCCGCGGGGTGATCCAGCCGTGGCGCAGCGGATCGGCGCGGTAGTCGGCGGCTACCTGCGGATCGTGCGACAGCTTGCCGGCATCCAGCCCGTTGCGCAGCGGCAGGTTCGGCAGCCAGCGGCCGAGTATCGCGGCCAGCCGGATCATCTGCGGCGATTCGTGAGTGCGCAGCGCCGGCGAGGACAGCACCAGCGCCGGCGGCGCCAGCGCGCCGTCGAGCACGGCGCGTGCGGCCACCAGACCACCCATGCTGTGGCCGAGCAGCAGCGGCTGGTGCGGCGTGGCGCGCGCGTACTCCTGATAGACCGCCGCCAGGTCCGCCAGCAGGTCGTCGCGATGGCGCAGCGCGCCGCGCCGCCCGGGCGACTGCCCGTGGCCACGCTGGTCGTAGCCGCGCACGGCATAGCCGCGCTGGTTGAACCACGCGGCGACGCGATCGTAACGGCCGCTGTGTTCGCCCAGGCCATGCACGAACAGCACGGCCCCGCGCGCCCCCTGTCGCGGCCAGTCGCGCAACAGCAGGCGCTGGCCATCGGCCATGGTCTGCCAGCTGGTGACTCCGGTTTCCTCGCTCCGCGAATCCGATGGCGCCTGCACCGCTTCCTCCCGTTCGATCACCGTCCTGCAGCGCCTCCACGCGATGCGCCGATGGAGCGCGAATACTGACATGCCCGCGCCGACCGCGCATCGCTGCGCGCCGCTTGCGACGGCAGCCGCGGCCCCCATATATGATCGGGTGTCCCACTCCCCGCCACCGCCCCGACCGGTGCCGCCGCGCATGGACTCCCGAATCCTCGAAGCCTTCCACCCGGCGGTCGCCGCCTGGTTCCGCCGCAGCTTCGCCGCACCCACCGCGGCGCAGGCGGCGGCGTGGCCATCGATCCGCGCCGGCCAGCACACCCTGGTCGCCGCGCCGACCGGCTCGGGCAAGACGCTCACCGCCTTCCTTGCCGCCATCGACGAACTGGTGCGCGAGGGCGTCGCCCACGGCGGCGTGCTGGCCGACGCCACCACGGTGCTCTACGTGTCGCCGCTGAAAGCATTGTCGAACGACATCCATGTCAATCTGGAAGCGCCGCTGGAAGGCATCCGCGCGGAGCTCGAGAAGCTCGGCCTGCCCGACGTGGCGATCCGCACCGCGGTGCGCACCGGCGACACCCCGCAGGTCGAACGCAACCTGCTGCGCAAGCAGCCGCCGCACATCCTGGTGACCACGCCGGAGTCGCTGTACGTGTTGCTCGGCTCGGCCTCGGGCCGTTCCATGCTGGCGGGCGTGCGCACGGTGATCGTCGACGAGATCCACGCCATCGCCGGCAGCAAGCGCGGTTCGCATCTGGCCTTGTCGCTGGAGCGGCTGGCGTCGCTGTGCCAGCGGCGCCTGCTGCGGATCGGCTTGTCGGCGACGCAGAAGCCCATAGAAAAAGTCGCCGACTTTCTGGTCGGCGCTCAGCACTCCCTTCTCCCCGAGGGGGAGAAGGAAGATCCCTGCACCATCATCAACACGGGCCACACCCGCCCGCGCGACCTCGCCATCGAAGTCCCGCCCGTCCCGCTGGAAGCGGTGATGTCGAACGACAGCTGGGAGCTGGTCTACGACCGCCTCGCGCAGCTGGTGCACGCGCACCGCACCACCCTGGTCTTCGTCAACACGCGGCGGATGGCCGAGCGCGCCGCGCGGCACCTGTCCGAACGGCTGGGCAAGGAACACGTCGCCGCGCACCACGGCAGCCTGGCCAAGGAGCTGCGGCTGGACGCCGAGCAGCGGCTCAAGCGCGGCGAACTGAAGGTGCTGGTGGCCACCGCGTCGCTGGAGCTGGGCATCGACATCGGCGAAGTCGATCTGGTCTGCCAGCTCGGCTCGCCGCGCTCGATCGCCGCGTTCCTGCAGCGCGCCGGCCGCTCCGGCCACAGCATCGACGGCACGCCGAAGGCGCGGCTGTTCCCGGCCACCCGCGACGACCTGATCGAATGCACCGCCCTGCTCGACTGCGTGCGCCGCGGCGAACTCGACGCGCTGGTGATGCCGCCGCAGCCGCTGGACGTGCTGGCGCAGCAGATCGTCGCCGAGGTCGCCTGCGCCGAGTGGGACGAGGACGCGCTGTACGCGCTGGTGCGCCGCGCGTACCCGTACCGCGATCTCGCCCGAGCCGATTTCGACGCAGTTGTGCGCATGCTGGCCGAAGGCTTCACCACCCGCCAGGGCCCGCGCGCGGCGTACATCCATCGCGACGCGGTGAACCGCCAGCTGCGCCCGCGGCGCAGCGCGCGGCTCACCGCGCTGACCTCCGGCGGCACCATTCCCGACACCGCCGACTACAAGGTGGTGCTGGAACCGCAGGCGATCATCGTCGGCACGGTGAACGAGGATTTCGCGGTCGAGAGCATGGCCGGCGACATCTTCCAGCTCGGCAACGCCAGCTACCGCATCCAGCGCGTCGAGCGCGACCGGCTGCGTGTGGAGGACGCGCACGGCGCGCCGCCGAGCATTCCGTTCTGGCTGGGCGAGGCACCGGGGCGCAGCGACGAACTGTCGTTCGGCGTGTCGCGGCTGCGCGAGGAAATCTCCGCGCGGCTTGAACCCCTCTCCCCTTGGGAGAGGGGCAGGGGTGAGGGTACGGTTGTCGCCGAACATTCCGGCTCGCCCGAACCCTCTCCCCCAACCCCTCTCCCGACGGGAGAGGGGAGCAATACCCGAGCGCTCGAATGGCTCCGTGCGGAATTGGGCCTCCCCGACGCCGCCGCGCAGCAACTCGTCGACTACCTCGCCCGCGCGAAAGCCGCCCTCGGCGTGCTGCCGAGCCAGCGTACGCTGGTGCTGGAGCGCTTCTTCGACGAGTCCGGCGGCACCCAGCTGGTGATCCACACGCCATGGGGCAGCCGCATCAACCGCGCGTGGGGGCTGGCGCTGCGCAAGCGCTTCTGCCGCCAGTTCAACTTCGAGCTGCAGGCGGCGGCCACCGAGGACGCGATCGTGCTGTCGCTGTCGACCAGCCACAGCTTCCCGCTGGAGGAAGTGGCGCACTACCTGCACTCGAATACCGCCGAGCATGTCTTGATCCAGGCGTTGCTCGACGCGCCGCTGTTTCCCGCGCGCTGGCGCTGGAATGCAGTGACCGCGCTCGCGCTGCCGCGCTTCACCGGCGGCAAGAAAACCCCGCCGCCGCTGCAGCGCATGAAGAGCGAGGACCTGCTCGCCGCGGTCTTTCCCGACCAGGTCGCCTGCCTGGAAAACATCGTGGGCGAACGCGAGGTACCGGATCATCCCTTGGTCAACCAGACCATGCACGACTGCCTGCGCGAGGCGATGGACGTGGATGGCCTGCTCGCCATCCTGCGCAAACTCGAAGGCGGCGAGATCGCCATCGTGGCGCGCGACCTCACCGCGCCCAGCCCGCTCGCCGCCGAAGTGCTGAACGCCGCGCCGTACGCGTTCCTCGACGACGCGCCGCTGGAAGAACGCCGCACCCAGGCGGTGCAGACGCGCCGCTGGAATGACGCCGACGGCGCCGACAACCTGGGCCGGCTCGATCCCGACGCGATCGCCGCCGTACGCGAGGAAGCCTGGCCACAGGTGCGCGACGCCGACGAGATGCACGAGGCGCTGACCCTGCTGGGTTTCGTCACCGCCGACGAAGTCGTCGCCAACCCCGACTGGAACGAGCGACTGCAGGCGCTGGCGAAGGCGAAGCGCGCCACCCGGCTCGGCGACGCATGGACGTCTGCCGAACAACTTCCGCTGTGGCAGGCGCTGCATCCTGCGGCATCGATGCAACCGCCGATCGCCGCACCCGTCGAATACGCCGCGCAGCCCTGGACGCGCGAGGACGCGCTGCTGGAACTCGTGCGCCACCGCCTCGGCGGACTCGGCCCGGTCACCGTGAACGGATTGGCGCAATCCCTCCACGTCGAGACCGGCGAAGTCGAGCAGGTGCTGCTGCGGCTGCAGTCCGAAGGCTACGTGATGCAGGGCCGCTTCACCGCCGACGCCGGCGACACCGAATGGTGCGAGCGCCATCTGCTGGCACGCATCCACCGTTACACCATCGGCCGGCTGCGCCGCGAGATCGAGCCGGTCAGCCGGCGCGCGCTGATGCGCTTCCTGTTCGACTGGCAGCACGTGTCGGCGGCCACCCGCTTGAACGGCCCCGATGCGCTGGTCGCCACGCTGGCACAGCTGGAAGGTTACGAGGCCGCGGCCGGCGCGTGGGAAGCGGAGATCCTGCCAGCGCGCGTGGGCGATTACTCGATCAGCTGGCTGGACGAGCTGTGCCGTTCCGGCCGCATCGCCTGGAGCCGGCTGCGCAGCGGCGGCGGCGGTGGTGGCGGGCCGGTGCGCAGTACGCCGATCGTGCTGCTACCCCGCCGGGAGATGGCCGTCTGGACGGCCGTCGCCGCGGGCGAGCCGCAGGACATCCTGCTGTCGTCGCGCGCCCAGGCCGTGGTCGAGGCGTTGCGCGAGCATGGTGCGCTGTTCTTCGACGAGTTGCTGGTGGACACCCGCCTGTTGCGGCCGGAGCTGGAAGACGCGCTGGGCGAGCTGGTGGCCGCCGGCCGGATCAGCGCGGACAGCTTCGCCGGTCTGCGCGCCCTGCTGCTGCCGGCGGCGAAACGCGACGGCACACGGCACCGGCGCATGCGCCGGCACGCATTTGGCGGGATCGAGGATGCGGGGCGCTGGGCGCTGGCGCGCGGCCCGGCCACGGACGCCAAGGCCGGGCCCGAGGCGATTGAACATATTGCGCGTACCCTGCTTCGCCGCTACGGCGTGGTGTTCTGGAAGCTGCTGGAGCGCGAGGCGCCGTGGCTGCCGTCGTGGCGCGAGCTGCTGCGCGTATACCACCGCCTGGAGGCGCGCGGCGAAATCCGCGGCGGGCGTTTCGTCGAAGGCCTGGTCGGCGAGCAGTTTGCCTTGCCCGAGGCCATCGCGCCGCTGCGCGCGATCCGCCAGCGCGCGGACGACGGCGAGCTGGTCAGCGTCAGCGGCAGCGATCCGCTGAACCTGGTCGGCACCGTGCTGGTCGGCGACAAGGTGCCGGCACTGGCCGGCTCGCGCGTGCTGTACCGCGACGGCATGCCGATCGCCGCGCTGGTCGGCGGCAAGCCGGTGGCGCTGATCGAGCTGTCCGCCGCCGAATGGCAACGCGCGCGTGCGGTATTGCTGCGCCACCCGTCGGCACCGGATGCCACGATACGGCAGGCATCCTGATGGGCTGCCTGCCGGTGCTGCTGCTGTTTCCGCTGGGCGCGGGCGTGGGCTACCTGGTCGGTGGCGACGTCGGTGCGCTGTGGGGCGCCGGCCTCGGCGTGGTGCTGGGCCTGCTGTTGATGGGTCTGCTGATCCGGGCCATGCACCAACGCCGGTAGACACGACACCGCCCGTCGCTTTTGGGTGGAGAAGCCGGCGGGCGGTGCCCGCCCTGCGTCGTTCGCCGAATCACAGCTTGAGATAGATGCCCCGCCGATCCATCGCCCACACCACCAGCCACCAGAACGCCAGGAAAACCACGGCGAATGCCAGCGACGGCACATACGGCCCAAAGCGCGGCGTCATCCAGCCCGCAAACACCGTGCGGTACCACGCGGCCTGGCCCAGGGCGGGCAGCACGATCTGCATGACCTCCGAGCCGGCATAGGCGGCGATGGCGTTGACGCCGAAGCGCCGCCCCAGCGGTGGCCAGCCGCGCCGCTCGACCAGCCAGTGGAAGGCCAGCAGCGCCAGCACGGCCCAGCCGGCCGTCCACAGCACGAACGAGGGCGTCCACAGGTTCTTGTTGAACGGCAGCACCAGCGACCACCCCGCACCGAGAGCCAGCGACAGCAGACCGCCCAGCCCCAGCGCCTTGAGCCGCCCGCGCCGCAACCAGCAGCCCGCGCGCAGGCCGAGCAAGGTGGTGGCCAGCGCCGGCAAGGTGCTGAGCAGGCCTTCCGGATCGTGCCCGCGACCGCTGAGCGGATCGATCGACCAGACGTAGTGGCCGAACACCGCGCTGTCGGTGCGGCTGGCGAGATTGGCCCACGGCGCCAGCGTGCCGCCGAGTTCGAGCAGCCCGCAGTAGCCGAGCAGCAGCAGGGCGATCGCGCACCATTGCGTGCGCGGCCGCGTGCGGATGGCGAACAGCGCCACCGCGGCAAAGCACACGCCGATCCGTTGCAGCACGCCGGGGATGCGCATGCCGCGATCCGGCAGCAGCCACGTCGCCAGCAGGTTGATGGCCAGGCCGAGCAGCACGATGCGCGCGGCCCGCCACATCGCCGCGCGGGTCAGCTCGGCGGCGGACGCACCCCGCTCCAGCCGCGGCAGGATTGCCAGCGCCACCGACACGCCGACCACGAACAGGAAGAACGGAAAGATCAGGTCGGTCGGCGTGCAGCCGTTCCACTGCGCATGCTCCAGCGGCCAGTACACGTGACCCCAGTCGCCCGGGTCGTTGACCAGCAGCATCGCGGCCACCGTGCAGCCGCGCAGCGCGTCGAGCGAGGCGAGGCGTGTGGACCGCGCGCTCATGCCACGCCGCCGCACCGTGCATGCGACGCGCTCATGGCGTGGCCTGCAGCGACACCTTCTCCAGCGCGTACAGCGCCCCGTCGATCGGCGCGGTGTAGATCAGGCACAGACCGTGTTCGCCGCTTTGCGCAGGCAGCTTCGCGTCGAGCCTGAAACGCCGCGGGCTGTGCGCGGGATCGGGCAACGGCATCGACGCCAGCACCGGTCCGTCGCAGTGATCGGCATGCACCACCAATTCACCGAACGGCGTGGCGTGCGGGTGCGACACCACCAGCTTCTGCTCGTGCGCCAGCGCGAAGTTGCGCGGCAGGCGCACGGCGTCGACGTGGATCGCCGCGACGCCATCCATGCGCGTGGCGGGGAACAGCTGGCAGCTGTCGAACACGTTCACCGCGTAGACCGGCTGGGTGCTGGGCGCATCGGGCGACGGCTGCACGCGCAGGCGGAAGTCGCTGCCGGGGCAGTTGGGCAAGGTGTTGCCCGCAAGGCTCAGCAACCCCGCGCGGCTGAGCACCCGTTCACGCGGCGCAGCCAGCGCGCTGCCGTCGGCGGCGAAGCTGGCGGCGCGCACGGTCACCGGCAGGGTCACGTTGAACGGCGCCTCGTAGCGCGGCGAGACCGGGGTGGGCGCGCTGCCGTCGAGCGTGTAGCGGATCGCGCCGAACCCGGTCTGGCTGGCCAGCGTGACGGTGGCACGGCCGGTGGCCAGCGCCACGTTGCGATCGGTGGCGATCTCCACCGCGAAGGCGCCGTCGGCGTAGGAAATCTGCTGGGCGCGGTAACGCGCGAGCTGGCCGGGCAGGCGCGACAGGAAGTCGCTCCAGTCGCGGCGGGCGTCCGGCGACCAGGCGACTTCGGCCAGCGCATCCAGCCGTGGGAACGCCGCGTGCTCGACGTGGGCGAAACCGGGCATGTGCTCGGTCCAGAAATTGGCCTGGACGCCCAGCACGTGTTTCGCCTGGCGCGCGTCGAGCACGCCGGGAATGGCCTGGAAACCGTACACGTCCTGCAGCGATTCCACGCCGAGGCGGCCGGCGTACTCGTCGGCCAGCGCGCTCTGCACGTGGTCGAAATAGAGGTCCGGCGCGGGCGACATCACCACGTCGTGGCCCAGCAGCGCGGCCTTGATCGCGCCGTCGATGCCGCGCCAGGACATCACGGTGGCGTCGGCCGGCAGCTTGTCGCCTTCGAGGATCTCGTCCCAGCCGATCAGCTTGCGGCCGTGCTGCTGCAGGTACTGGCCGATGCGGCCGATGAACCAGCCCTGCAGGGTGTTCTCGTCGCGGATGCCGAGCGCGCGCATCTTCGCCTGCACCGCGGGCGACGCCTGCCACTGGTCCTTGATCGCCTCGTCGCCGCCGACGTGGATGTAGGTCGACGGGAACAGCGCCATCACCTCGTCGAGCACGTTGTCGATGAAGGCGAAGGTGGCATCGTCCACGTTGTACAGATACGGGTTCACGCCCCAGTCGACGGACACCGCGGGACGCTTGCCGGTGACGCCGAGCTGTGGATACGAGGCCACCGCGGCCTGCGCGTGGCCGGGCATGTCCAGCTCCGGCACGATGGTGATGTGGCGCGCGGCGGCATAGGCCACCACGTCGCGGATCTCGGTCTGGGTGTAGAAGCCGCCGTAGCGCTGCGGCTCGCCATCCCTGCCGGCGTCCGGCGGCGTGCGCCACGCGCCGATCCTGGTCAGCTCGGGATAACGCTTGATCTGGATGCGCCAGCCCTGGTCGTCGGTGAGATGCCAGTGCAGCACATCGAGCTTGTGCTGGGCCATCTGGTCGAGCAGGGTTTTTACTTCGGCCACGCTCTGGAAATGCCGCACCGAATCCAGCATCACGCCGCGCCAGGCGAAGCGCGGCCAGTCGCGGATGGACAGCGCCGGCACGTCCACCGCGCCGCGCGCGGCATCGGGCGTGAGCAGCTGATACAGCGTGACCACGCCGTGGAACAGGCCGGCGTCGTCGCGCGCGCTGACGCGGATGCCGTGGGTGTCGACATCGAGCGCATAGCCGCCGGCCTGCGCCACCGGCGCCTGTGGGTCGCGCCGCAGCACGATGGCGCGTTTCGCGCCGCCGCCAGGCTGCAGCGTCAGGCCGCGCGTGCGCGAGAGCAGGTCGATCAGGTAGTGCGCGGCCTGCGTGGTGGCCGGGTCATGGTCGGCCACCACGATGGTGGTGGCGGCGTCGACGCGGAAGCTGCCGTCGCCCGGCACGAGTTGCGCAGGCAGCGGAATCAGCGAGGGCGCTGCGGCCGTCGCGCTTGCCGGCGGCAGTGGCAGCAGCAGCATGAGCAACGCGAGCAGGCAATACAGGGTCGGCAGGCATCGACGGGTCATCCGCATTCTCCGGTGCGCGCTCGCATGGTGCCACGCAGGGCCACCATGCGACGCCAAAAAAAAGCGGGCCCGCCAACCAATGCCGGGGCCCGCACGGGGAGGGTGTCGGCGCGCCGTCCGTGGCGCGCCATGCCGCGGCGTTGCGTCAGAACTTGAAGCGGAGGTTCAGGTAGTACTGGCGACCGTTGATGTAGGTCGAACGCGGCTGGATGCCGTAACCGTCGCCCTTGACGTAGTAGCGCAGCTTCGGGCTGTTGAGGTTGAGGCCGTCCAGCGACACCGACATCCAGTCGTTGATGCTGTAGCCCAGCGACGCGGACAGGTAGCCGGTGCCCTGCATGTAGAAGAAGCCGCCGCGATCCGGGCCGGCGAAGTACGACGAGCGGTAGGTGTAGCTCACCCGCGCGTTGAACTTGTCGTTCTCGAAGAAGGCCGAGGCGTTGGCGGTGTGCTTCGAGGTGCCCTGCAGGTCCTGCCCGTTGTCGGCGTTGCCGGTGGCGTAGGTGTAGTTGAGCGCGACGCCGAAGTTGTCGCCGATCGGCTGCTGGTAGTTCAACTCCACACCGCGCACCTTGCCGTCGACGTTGCTGGGGATGTTCACCTGATAGGCCGAGTAGACATCGTGCCCTGCCGCCGTGCTGGCCGGCATGTCCTTGTACAGGCGCGACTCGGAGGCGAAGGTGACGTAGTTCTGCAGCGACATCTCGTACACGCCGGCCGACAGCAGGCCGCGCGGCGCGAAGTACCACTCCAGGGCGGCGTCGAAGTTGGTCGAGATCAGCGGCTTCAGGTTCGGGTTGCCGCCGCTGCCGGTGTGGCCGGTGTCATCCAGCGACACGGTGCCGGCCAGTGCCGAGTAGTCCGGCCGGGTCAGCGTCTGCGACACCGCCACGCGCGCCAGCACGTCGTCGGTCAGGTTGAACTTCAGGTTGGCGCTGGGCAGCGCCTTGCTGTAGCTGGCGTTGTTGGTGTTCCAGTAGTAGCCGGCCGGGAAGAACGCCGAGCCGAGGATCGGCCCTTCCACCTCCGTTTCCTGCGGCGAGGTGCTGGTGTAGTTCACCGCCTGCTTGGTGTGCACGTAGCGCACGCCCACGTTGCCGCTCCAGCGGTCGCCGATGAAGTTGGCCTGCAGGTAGATCGCGCTGTCCTTCTCGTTCACCTTGTAGATGTCGTTCGGGTACAGCCGCTCCGGGCCGCGGTTGGCGTATTTCGAGTCGTAGGCAGCCAGGTCGGCCTGCGAGTAGTACCAGATGTTGGTCGGGAACGAGCCGCCCAGCGAGCTGCCGAAATCACCCGGGTAATGGCCGAAGCTGGAGGGGAAATTGGCCGGGTTGCTCCAGTCGCCGCCGTTCGGACCCTGCGCGAAGGCATACGGGTTCTCGCGCGTGTGGTCGGCGTAGCGCACGCCGAACTGCAGCGAGGCCAGCGTGCTGTCGTCGAAGTCGAACTCGCCGTCGATCTTGCCCCAGTTCTCCTTGTCCTCGACGTTGATGCCGCCCTCGCCGAAGATCCAGTTGGCGCTGACGCCCGAGGCCGCCGGCGAGCTGTTGTCGGGACCCAGCGACCAGTTGACCGGCTTGCCGGTACCGCGGAAATCCCACGCGGCGCCGGTGCCCGGCGCGGTGTTGAGTTCCAGCACGTCCTGCTTCGGGCTGGAGCCCTCGCCCTTGGTGGTGCCGAGCTGGGCGGTGAAGCTCAGGCTGTCCGTCGCGCGCCAGTCGACGTCTGCGGTGAAGAAGCGGGTCGAGGAGGAGGCCTCGCGCGAGATCTGGTCGTAGATGCCGTAGTTCGTCGCGTCGTTGCTGGGCGAGAACGAGGCATTCGTCAGCGTGTTGTTGCTGACCACGTAGCCGGGTTCGAGGTTGGTCGCGCCGTGCACGAAGTGGGTGGCCCACATCATGTAGTTGCGGTTGAAGTTGTTGGCCTTGAGCTTGCTGTAGAAGCCGCTCAGGTTGACCGTGACGTTGTCGGCGGGCTTGAACTGCACGTCGACCGACCCGCCGGTGCGCTTGCGCTTCTGGGTGAACAGCACGTTGCCGATCAGGCTGGGGAAATAGACCCCGTCCAGGTCCGGATGGGCGGCGACGATGGCGTCGGTGCTCTTGAGCTGCTCCAGGCCGAGCACTTCCTGGCCGTTGCGCTGCAGGCTGCGCTCCTCGTAGAACGCCTGCGCCATCACGCCGAAGGTGCCCGCGTCGTTCTTCCAGTTGAACAGGCCGCTGAACTGGGGCTTGGTGCTGCCGGGCAGGTCGGAGTAGACGCCGCCCACGGACGCGTGCACGGTCACCGGCTTGTCGAACTGCAGCGGCTTGCGGGTGATGATGTTGACGGTACCGGCGGCGCCACCCTCGACCAGGCGCGCCTCGGAGGTCTTGTTGACCACCACCTCGCTGACGATCTCCGCCGGCAGCAGGCTGTAGCTGACGCTGCGACCCACGGTGGCGGTCTGGTTGAGCACGAACCAGTCGCCGGTGCCGATGTTGTGGCCGTCGACCAGGGTCTGGGTCATGCTCGGCGCGGTACCGCGCAGGCTGACGCGGTCGTTTTCGTCGAAGCCGCCCTCGCCGGCGCTGGAGGTACCCACGCTGACGCCGGGCAGGCGCTGCAGGGTGTCGGCCACGTTCTTGGCCGGCAGCTTGCCGATGTCCTCGGCGGTGACCACCTCCACGTGCGAATCGGCGGCCTTCTTCAACGCCAGCGACTCGGCCTCGCTGTCGCGGATGCCGACGACGGTCACCGTGGCCAGTTCCTTGACGTCGGACTTCTTGGGCTGGCCGGCATCGGCCGCAGCCGTGCTGTCCTGCGCAAACAACGCACCGGAAACGCACAGACCGGCAATGATGCTGGCGGCGAGCAATGTCTTGCGATGGTTCATGGTGTTCCTCCCCTCAAGAGGCTGGATCGAATCAGGACCGGCGTGGATGCGGTCGCGGACTGTGGGTGACGCGTGGTGGCGATGGACAGCGGACTGCGGTGGTAGGCGTGGCGCCGTGGTGCGGGATCGGGCTCATCTCATGCTCCTTGCCCGGGGTTGCGCCCTTCATCCAGAAACCAGCTTGCGGCGCCGATGACACCAAGCTGGCCGTGCTCGATCAGTCGAACCGGAACCTGTTGCAGCCAGGCGCGCATGACGCCCTTGTTCAAGTAGCGCTCGGCGAAGGTGCTCGAGCGCAGGAAGTCGTGGATGCGCGGCAGGATGCCGCCGGCAAGGTAGATCGCGCGGGCGCCGTAGAGCAGGCCGAGGTCGCCGACGAAGCTGCCGAGCAGGCCGCAGAAGACCTCCAGCACTTCGCGGGCGACCGGGTCGCGGCCTTCCAGCGCCGCGGCGGTGACTTCGGCCGGCGTGTTCCAGCGCGACGCGGCGCCATGCAATTCGGCCAGCGCGCGGTACAGCTTGAGCAAGCCGGGACCGGACAGCGCATCCTCGAACGAGACATGGCTGCGCTCGCGGCGCAGCAGGCGCAGGATCTCGATCTCCCGCTCGGTGCCCGGCGCCAGCGAGATCTGTCCCGCTTCGGTGGCCAGCACGCGGGCGCGCGGCGAGCCCGGCAACAGCACCGCCGAACCCAGCCCGGTACCCGGCCCCATCACCAGCACCGGTCCGGGCGTCGGCGCGGGTGCCTCGATGATGCAGCGGGTCTCGGCCGCGTCGAGGAACTGGGTGGCGTAGGCCACCGCCTCGAAGTCATTGATCACCGCCAGCTGCCGGATGCCCAGCGCATCGCGGATCGCGCGGATCGACACCGGCCAGGCCAGGTTGCCGTTGACGATCGCGTCGTCCAGCACGTAACCGGCGCAGGCCACCGCGCATGCGCGGATGCCGGCGGCCGCGGCCGCGTGCGGCGTGTGCGCCAGTTGTGCGACGAAGTCGCGCAGCATCGCGGCGAGGTCGGGCCACTCGGCGCAGGCGTAGCGGCGGAAGTGCAGCACGCTGACCGGGCCGTGCGCATCGCCGCAGCCGCTGACCAGGCCGACCCGCGCATGCGTGCCGCCGACATCGGCAGCGAGGAACGGCTGCGCCGCCTCGCCGTCCGACGCCGCAGATACCCGCTCCGACGACGCCGCACCGACCGGCACGGCGGTCGACGGCGACACGGCATGGCGCTGGTTGGCGACTTCCCCCACGGACGATCTCCCGAAACTCCGCTGCGATCCCGACGCGTGCGCCGGTCACTCGGCGCGGCCGCACGCCGGCCTGATGCAGGGCGAGTCTGTGGTCAAGATGACAACGTTGTCAACTGTGATCGCGGTCGAATTTCGCGACGCGGCTGTGGCATCGCAGCAAAGTTGTCATGGCAACCTGCGAGGTTGCTTCAAGTGTGCGCTTGGAGGCTTTGTGCAAGCCACATTCATGGCCGCTTGGCGGCCCGGACCACCTGTTGCGCTGCCGCAACGATGCGGTCCGAACGGCGGCGGATCCGCTCGACAATCCGCCGCAGCGATGTCCCGCCGACGGCGTCGATTGACAACGTTGCACTTTTTGCGGAATAAGGAGACATTCCTGTCCGCACGGCCAGCCGGCCACAGCGACACGGCACCCGGGGAGATCCACGACCATGAGCACCACACTGGCGGCCGCGCCGTCCCGGCAGCAGCAACTCGGACCGATGCTGATCATCGGCCTGCTGTTCTTCATCTTCGGCTTCGTGACCTGGCTCAACGGCCCACTGATCACCTTCGTCAAGCTGGCGTTCCAGGTCGAGGACGCCTATGCGTTCCTGGTGCCGTTCGCGTTCTACATTTCCTACCTGGTGTTCTCGCTGCCCGCCGCGATGATCCTGCGCCGCACCGGCATGAAGAAAGGCATGGCGCTGGGCCTGTTCGTGATGGCGGTCGGCGCCGTGCTGTTCGGCCAGTTCGTCAGCCTGCGCGTGTTCGCCGGCGCGCTGACCGGACTGTTCGTGATCGGTGCCGGGTTGTCGTTGCTGCAGACCGCATCGAACCCCTACATCAGCATCCTCGGCCCGATCGACAGCGCCGCGCAACGCATCGCCTTCATGGGCATCTGCAACAAGGTGGCCGGCGTGCTGGCGCCGTTCGTGTTCGCCGCGCTGGTGCTCAGCGGCATCGGCAGTTTCGGCGAACAGGTTGCCGCGGCGCCCACCGCCGAGGCACGCGACGCCCTGCTCAACGCCTTCGCCGGCAAGGTGCACACGCCGTACCTGGTGATGGCCGGCCTGCTGGTGGTGCTGGCGATCTGGATCGCGCGCTCGTCGCTGCCGGAGATCACGCCGGAAGGCGCCAACAGCGAGCGCGCGATCGGGCACGCGCACGGCAGCATCTTCAGCTTCCCGCACCTGTGGCTGGGCGTGCTGTGCCTGTTCCTCTACGTCGGCGTGGAAGTGATGGCCGGCGACGCGATCGGCACCTACGGCGCCGGCTTCCACCTGCCGCTGGACCGCACCAAGATCTTCACCGCGTTCACCCTGAGCGGCATGCTGGCCGGCTATCTGGTCGGCCTGGTGCTGATCCCGCGCTACATCTCGCAGCAGCGTTACCTCGCGGTATCGGCGGTACTCGGCGTGCTGTTCTCGATCGGCGCCTACCTGACCCACGGCTACGTCTCGGTCGGCTTCGTCGCCGCGCTGGGCTTCGCCAACGCGATGATGTGGCCGGCGATCTTCCCGCTGGCGATCAGGGGTCTGGGCGAGCTCACCGAGCGCGGTTCGGCACTGCTGATCATGGCGATCGCCGGCGGTGCGGTGGTGCCGCAGCTGTTCGTGCACCTGAAGCAGCACATCGACTTCCAGCTCGCCTTCAGCGCGCTGATGGTGCCGTGCTACCTGTACATCCTGTACTACGGATTGGCCGGCCACCGCGTGGGACAGCGGCGGGCGGCAGAATGATCGCGCCGTTCGCCAGTCCCGGGGCCATACGCTAGGATGCACACGCCGCCGCACATCGGCTGTGCGGCGGTGTCGGCACATGGCGCTGCCGGCGCCCCACTCACGATGCACGAGGTCCAGCGGTGCGCAGCGCCACCATCAAGGATGTCGCGGAACGGGCAGGCGTCTCGCTGAAGACGGTGTCGCGCGTCATCAACAACGAGCCCTCGGTACATGCGCGCACGCGCGAGCGGGTGCAACAGGCGATCGACGCGCTCGGCTACCAGCCCGATCCCACCGCGCGCAGCCTGCGCAGCACGCGCGCCTACGCGATCGGCCTGGTCTACGACAACCCCAACGCGCACTACATCATCAACCTGCAGCGCGGCGTGCTGTCGGTGTGCCGTTCCAGCGGCTTCGGCCTGCAGATCCATCCCTGCGATTCATCCTCGCCGAAGCTCGCCGAGGAGCTGTGCACGCTGGTGCGCCGCTCGCATCTGGCCGGGCTGGTGCTGGCGCCGCCGATGTCCGAGCAGCCCGGGCTGATCCAGGCGCTGAGCGACGCCGGGATTCCCTTCATCCGCATCATCTCCGCGCGCAAGGACCCGGCCGACGGCTATCCCTGCGTCTACGTGGACGACCGCGACGCGGCCTACGCGATCACCGAACACCTGATCCAGCTCGGCCACCAGCGCATCGGCTTCCTGTGGGGCGGACGCGAGCATCGCTCCAGCCCGGAACGCTACCAGGGCTACGAGGACGCGCTGAAGGACTACGGCATCCCGCTCGACCGCAAGCTGGTCCTGCCCGGCGACTTCACCTTCGACGACGGCTTCCGCGGCGCGCGCAAGCTGCTGGCGCTGAAGGACCGGCCCACCGCGATCTTCGGCTCCAACGACGAGATCGCCGCCGGCGTGCTGGCCGCGGCGCACTCGGACGGCATCAACGTGCCGTACGAGCTCTCCATCGCCGGCTTCGAGGACAGCCCGTTCTCCAAGCAGTCCTGGCCGGCATTGACCACCGCCCGCCAGGCCACCGAGGAGATCGCCCGCCACGCCGCGCAACGCCTGATCGGCGACCTGCAGCGCGCCGCCCACGGCGAGCCGGCGCAAGGCACCAACGAGGGCTTCAGCCCGGAACTGGTCGTGCGCGGTTCCACCGCGCCGCGGCACACCACCTCACGTCGCTGAACAGCCGGCCATCGCCCCCAGGGCGGGCGATTACTTCACGTTGTCGGTCTGCTCGATGAAGCGGGCGACGTTGTCGTGCAGCAGCTTCAGCGACGGCGCGTGCGCGTACACCATGTGGCCGGACGGATACCACGCATAGCTGATGTTGGCTTCGAGGCTGGCCGGGATCGGCAGGTGGTGCATCTCGTAGTCGGCGGCGAAGTAGGGCGTGGCCAGATCGTAGTAGCCGCCGTTGAGGTAGACCTTGAGACCCGGATTGGTCTTCATCGCCATCGCCAGGTCCGGCATCACGTTGGTCGAGGATTGCAGCGCCTCGCCCTGGACGCCCGGCGCCTTGTGCGAAAAGTCCCAATGGTCGATGTCGGCAAACAGCCGGTACTGTCGGCCCTGGCCGAACTTCAGCTCGCGCCGCACGTAGTCGTTGAACGCGGACACGTAGGCCGAGCTGATCGCCGAGGATTGCGGATCGTATTCGGAAGCCTTGCCCAGCGGATCGATCGTCGGGCCGGAGAAGCGCGTGTCGAGCCGGCCGGTGGTGGTGTCGCCGTCGGCCTGCAACTCGTGCTCGAACATGCCGCCGCTGACGCGCAGGTTCGCCTTCAGCAGGTACGCCACCGGCAGCCCGGTGTACTGGTGCAGTTTCTCCGCCACCGCCTGCTTGCGCGCCTCGGGCAGCCGCGAGCCGGCCATCAGCGCCTGCGCGTACTCGCCCAGCGCGTACTGCTCCACCTCGCGCAGGAACGGCTCCAGCGCGGCCGGCTGCTGCGGCAACTTGTGGTGGTAGAACGCGGTGGCGGCGAAGGTCGGCAACGCCAGCTCATACGGCAGGTCGACGCCCGGATTGAACTCCGGCCCGTCGATGCTGGTGTCGAAATTGAGGATCTGCGAGAGCAGGATCACGCCGTTCAAGTCGACGCTGTCCTCGTTCTCCAGGATGTTGGCCAGCACCGCCGAGCGGGTGGTGCCGTAGCTTTCGCCGAACAGGTACTTCGGCGAGTTCCAGCGGTCGTACTTCGACAGGAAGCGGGTGATGAACTGGGCAAAGGCATGCGCGTCGCCGTCGACGCCGTAGATCGCCTTGCGCCGGTCCTTCATCTGCTCCTCGCGCTTGGCCTTGTCCTCGTCGTTCGCGATCAGCCGGCTGAAGCCGGCGCCGGGCGCATCGATGAACACCACGTCGGAGGCATCGAGCAGGCTGTAGTCGTTGTTGACCAGCTGGTACGGCGCCGCCGGCGTGTGCGTGTCGTCGCTGGTGACCACCCGCCTGGGCCCGAACGCGCCCATGTGCAGCCACACCGTGGCCGAGCCGGGACCGCCGTTGTAGATGAAGGTGACCGGTCGCTTGCCGGCATCGACGCCCTTCTTGAAATAGGCGACGTAGAACATGCTGACCTGCGGCTCGTCCTCCTTGTCGCCGCTGCCGTGCAGCACCAGCGTGCCGGCCACCGCCTTGTAGTCGACCCGCTTGCCCTCGACCGACACCGACCCCTCGCTGGTCGAGGACTGCGGCTGCACCAGCGCCGCGTCGGGTTTCGACTCGGGGGTCGCCTTGTCGTCCTTCTTGTCCGTGCCGGCAAAGGCCGTCGAGGTGAGCAGCAGCGCGGCAAGCACCGCGGCGAGGGACAGTTTGCGCATGGCGTGGCATCCGGCAGGTGAAGCACCGAGCTTAGGCTTCGCCACGGCAGGGCTTCATCGGCCAGAAGTCATTGCGCAGGAAATTGCGTAACTGCAAAAACCTCGGCCGAGGACTGCCCGAAGGCAGCGGAAAGCCCCGCGTTCTATGCCAGAATGCCGCCGCGGAACGGGCAGGGACGACGCGCTTTCGCGACTCGGCGCACGCCCATGGTCCAGCGGGGATTCTGGCGAGAGATCAGGCGCCGCCACGTGTATCGCGTGGCGGCTGCGTATGCCATTGTCGGCTGGCTGCTGATCCAGGTGGCGACGCAGGTGCTGCCGGTGTTCCATCTGCCGGACTGGATCGATCAGGCGGTGGTATTGCTGATCCTGCTCGGCTTCCCGATCGCGCTGGTGCTGGCATGGGCATTCGATGCCACGCCCCGAGGTATCGTGCGCACGGACGGCACCATCGGCACCGATTCGATGGCGCCATCACCGGCGCGCCACGCCGGCGTCGCGGTCGGCCTGATCGGCGTGCTGGTCGCTGCCATCGCGGGACTTGGCTGGTGGCATTTCCAGCACGACGCCAGGCAGCCGATGCAGGGTGTCGCGGCAGCATCCACGTCGACGGTTCGCGCCAACCCGCCGACGGCCGGGCCATCCGCGAGCGCATCACTCGCGCCAACACTGCCCGCCAAGTCCATCGCGGTGCTGCCGTTCGTCAACATGAGCGGAGATCCGAAAAACGACTACTTCAGCGACGGCATCACCGAGGAAATCCTGGACGCGCTGGCGCAGTTGCCGCACCTGAAGGTCGCCGCGCGCACGTCCGCTTTTGCGTTCAAGGGCAAGGCCGAGGACTTGCGCAAGGTCGGCGACGTGCTGGACGTCGCCACCGTGCTGGAAGGCAGCGTGCAGAAGTCCGGCGACGAGGTGCGCATTACCGCGCAGCTGATCGACACGCGCAGCGGCTACCACCTGTGGTCGGAGAAATACGATCGCAAGTTGACCAGCATCTTCGCGGTCGAGGATGAAATCTCCCAGGCGATCGCGGACAAGCTCAAAGTGCAGTTGGCGGGCGGAAGCGGTCAGTCGCTCGTCGCACAAAAAGCCGTTGAGCCGCGCGCACACGATTTTTATCTGCGCGGATTGACGTTGCTGGCCGTGCGTTCCGTGAGCGAGGCCGGTGACGCCTTCCAGCAGGCGGTGAAGATTGATCCCGACTACACGCAAGCATGGGCGGCGCTGGCCGAAGCGCAGGCATTGCTGCCTTCGTATACTTCGGGTTCGGAAGAGACCGCCGATACGCACGCGCTGGCTGCCGCACAGCATGCGCTTGCGCTGGATCCTGACGTCGCTCTGGCCTATGTCGCGCAGGGCATCGTCTACACCAACCAGATGCATTGGGCCGATGCCGATCGCGCGTTGCGACGCGCGCTCGCGTTGGCGCCCGGTGACGCCGAAGCGGTCGATCAATACGCGCAATTCCTGTACGCGGTCGGTCAAATCGAACCCGCCCTGGCGGAAATCGACCGGGCCCTGCAGCGCGATCCGCTCTCCGGTGTCAGTGGCGCCGTGCGTGCGCAGCTTCTGTTCGTGTTGCATCGCGATGATGCCGCGTTGAAACAGATCGAGAGCACACTGGCCGCGCATCCGGACGGACTGCTGGGGCACCGCATCGCGCTGTGGGTGTATCTCTCCCTGCATCGCTATCCCGAGGCGGAACGGCAGATGCGCCTGTCGAGCCCGTACCACCCCGATGTCAGCGCGCTGTTGGTGCGCGGCATCGCCGATCCGCATTTGCGTCCGAGCGCGGTCGAGGTCCTGGAGACGTCACCTGCGCTGATCGATCTCCGCCATGACGCAATCGTGCACGCATTGTTCCTGGTCGCGCTGAGGGAAAACGAGCACGCACTCGCCGTTCTCGGGGAGTTTGCGGTCAATGGCGACAGCGCAACGCCACAACTGCTTTGGAATCGGGCGTTCGACCCGATCCGCAACGATTCGCGCTTCATGGCGGTGTTGAAGAAGATCGACCTGCCATACACGCCCGAGAAGTCCGACACGCCATGAGCGCGCGGCCCTCACTCATTTCCGAACTCAAGCGCCGCAACGTATGGCGCGCGGCCATGCTCTACGCGGGCACGGTGTGGGCGTTCGGGCAGGGCCTGTCGCAGTTCAGCCCGGCGGTCGGATTGCCGGACTGGGCGACGCGCTGGTTCCTGATTGCGGCGGCCATCGGGTTCCCGTTCTGGATCGCGTTCGCGTGGTTCTATGAATTCACGCCTGAAGGCCTGAGGCGCGAGAGCGAGATCGCGGCGGGCGATTCCATCGCGCACGCCACTGGCCGCAAGCTGGACAAGTGGATCATCGGCGTGCTGCTGGTCGCGGTCGTGCTGCTGCTGACAAATACGTTTGTGTGGCGCAAGGGCGCGGGATTGGGCGACGGTCCGGGGCCCATCGTTCCGGCAAAATCCATCGCCGTGCTGCCGTTCGAGGATTTGAGTCCCGCCCACGATCACGGCTATTTCTCCGCCGGCATGGCCGAGGAACTGTTGAATGCGCTGGCGCGCGTGCAGGATCTGCGCGTCGCCGGGCGCGCCTCCTCGTTCTATTACGGCGACCACAATGCCGACCTGCGCACGATCGGCAAGGCGCTGGATGTGGCCAACGTGCTGGAAGGTTCGGTGCGCACGCAGGGCCAGGCGGTGCGGATCAGCGTGCAACTGATCCGCACCCGCGACGGTTTCGAGGCATGGTCGCAGAGTTACGACGGCAACCTGGACAACATCTTCGACCTGCAGGAGCGGATCGCCCGGGCGATCACCGAGCACCTGAAAGTGGTGCTGGGCGATGTCGGCAACACGCGGCTGGTGCCGGTGGCCACCCGCAGCGCGGACGCATACGCGGATTTCGTCACCGCGCAGGAACTGGTGAATCGCCGCGTGGGCGACAGCCTGCCGCGCGCGATTGCCTTGTTGCAGCAGGCGACGGCCCTCGATCCAGGCTTCGCGCGCGCCTGGTCCAAGCTCGCCGTGGCCAACGCGGTGCTGCCGCAATATGTGGCCGGTGACTGGAACGCGAGCTGGAAGACATCCGACGATGCCGCCCATCGTGCATTGGCGCTCGATCCGGGCGACGCGGAAGCCTATGCCGCACTCAGCTACAACCAGTTTTCGCAGCGCCACTACACGGCCATGGTGGAGCCGATGCAGCGGGCGCTGAAGCTGGCGCCGGAGAACTCCGCGGTCAACTACTGGGCCGCCAACGAGTTCGCCGCGATGGGCCGCACCCGCACCGCAGAGGCGCGCATCGATGCGGCGCTCGTCGACGATCCGGCCAATCCCCTGCTGCTGTTCTACAAGAGCATGCTGCGCTGGCGCGAAGGCGATCAGGCTGGCGCGCTGGCCTACGTCCATCGCGCCGGCGTGGCGGATTCGGCGTTCGGCGCGTTGATGCTGGAGTTCTACGATGCGGCGCACGGCGACGTGCAGGCTTCCGCGCGGGACTTCGCAAGCTCCACCAGCGAGATGGGCACCAAGATTTCCCGCGCGGATTTGCAGGAGATCTACCGCGGCACCTACGGCGATGCCGCACAACGCCAGGCCGCATTGCAGATCGTCGCCACGCACGCCGATGACAATTGGGCGCCGACCATGCTGCTGCAACTCGGCGCACCGGCGCGTTCATTCGATCTGTATGAGCACGGCCACAGCGGCCTGTCCGATGCCTACCTGGACTGGCTGTGGCAGCCGGAACCGTGGTCGCGGAAGGCGCGCCGCGATCCCGCCTTCCAGGGCTTTGCGCAACGCCTCGGCATGCTCGCGTACTGGAAGCAGTACGGCTGGCCGGACCTGTGCAAGCCCACGCCGGCCCCCGGTGCGCAGGCATTTGTTTGCTCATGAACCCGGCCGCCCGGCTTTGTGACCGATAGCGCCAGCTCACGCCGGCGCAGCGTGGAGTTTTTCAACCGGCAAGGGGAACGACATGCGAATCGAAGGCAGGAAGTGGACGACGCTCATCACCACCGCTCTTCTGTGCCAGGTGTTCCCGGCGGTCGCGACCCACGCTCCGGTCAGCCGGGAATCGCCGGACGCGGAGATTGGTGCGGCCGAGGCATGGGCGTTTCCGCGATTTCCGCCGCCGGACCCGCACGCGCCGAAGTCCGACCCGGCCAGAATCATTCACGTGGCAGGCAGCACGCGCCGTTACACGCAGGCGCAACTGGACGTCGAGCACTTCGTTCCCGACTGGTTCCCGCAGGACCATTCGGCCGCGCCACCGATCGTCGCCGTCGATCGCCAGCCCGGCTGGCCATGGCCGTGCGCGGAATGCCACATGGTGAATGGCGCCGGCGTTCCCGCGACTGCGCAGATCATGGGTTTGCCGAAGGGCTACATCCTCGAACAGGTGGCCGCGTTCCGGCACGGCCAGCGCGGGGCGAGCGCGCCGCGCACCACGCAGGACATGGCCGACGAGGCGCGCAGCCTCAGCGACGACGATCTGCAGCTCGCCGCCGGCTATTTTTCGCGGCTGAAGTTCGTGCCGCATACGCGCGTGGTCGAAAGCGCGAACGTGCCGAAGACCCACTGGATGGATTTCGTGCAGGTGCCGGACCAGGATGGCGCGCGCGAACCGCTGGGCGAGCGCATCGTCGAGGTACCGGAGTCTTTCGACGACTATCGACACGGCAGCGGCCGCACCCGCTATGTCGCCTACGTGCCGCCCGGCAGCATCGCGCGTGGCGCGGCGATCGCGGCCAACGGCAGCGGCGCGGCGCCAGCATGCGAGTCCTGCCACGGCGCGAAGCTGCAGGGCACCGACGCCGTCCCGCCGCTGGCCGGACGCTCGCCGACCTACATCGTGCGCGAGCTGCTCCTGTTCCGCGCTGGCCAGCGTTCGAATCCAGCCGCCGCGCCGATGCGGCTGGAAGCCTCGCAGCTGACCGTCGACGACATGATTGCGGTGGCGGCGTATGCGGGATCGCGCACGCCATGAGGTTCACGCGGAACGGGGCGCGGATGGCGCCCCGTGTGCCCGCGCCGTTCGCCCGTCGCCCATGCGCTTACCCCGCCTGCCAGGCCGTGGCCAGTTCGACGGCAAGATCGCGGTAACGGCGCGGCGGATGCCCGAGCAGGCCAGTGAGGATTTCCGCCGCGCCAGGTTTGCCGAGCATGCCGTCGACATGGAACCGCGCCAGCATCAGGCGCAGGTCATGGGCTGCCCAGGACGGCATCAGGCCGGCCATGAAAGCCTCCCAGGCATCAAGGTCGTTGCCCGCAGGCGTCACCGGCCTGCCGAGCACGCCGGACCAGATCGTCGCCAGCGCATCGCCGGTCAGCACGTCCGGCCCGCTGATCTCGATCACCTCGCGCGGCAGCGGCGCCGTCGCTCGCGCGCGACGCAGCAGCGCGGCCACCGCGACCTCGGCGATGTCGCGCACGTCGACCATCGCCACGCCGACACTGCCGATGGGCATGCCGTAGCGGCCCTGTTGCAACAGGCCGTCGCGAAGCATCGCGTCGTTCTGCATGAAGTAGGACGGGCGCAGCACGGTCGCCGGCAGGTCGAACTGCTCGATCATGCGTTCCACCGTGTACTTGCCGGTGAAATGCGGCACGTCGGTGTAGAGATCACTGTTGAGTACCGACAGATACACGATGCGTTTGATGCCGGCCTCGCGCGCCAGGCTCAGCGTGCCGATGGCCTGGGTCACTTCGTCGGCAACCACGGCATTGAGCAGGAACAGCGTGTCGACCTCCTTCAGTGCGGCACGCATGGAGGGAACGTCGGTCATGTCGCCCTTGACCGCGATGACGCCGTCGGGGAACGACGCCTGGTCCGGGTTGCGCGTCAGCGCATGGACGCTGGCGCCCTGTGCGGCCAGGCCGCGGACGACGAGGCTGCCGATGGTGCCGGTGCTGCCGGTGACGAGAATGTTCATGGGGATCTCCTTCGAGGTGGTGGACAGCGCCATCCTGATGTTTCACGAAGCGTCCCGATAGCCGCATAATCTGGACATCCCGTCTCGCTCATGGAACACCTGTGGATCTGCTCGCCTTGGCCGATTTCAACGACGTGGCGCGACACGGCGGCTTCGGCCGCGCCGCCCGGGCCACCGGCCGACCCAAGGCCACGCTGTCGCGACGGGTACGCCAGCTGGAGGATGCGCTGGGCGTGCGCCTGTTCGAGCGCGGCGGCCACACGCTCCGGCTGACGCCGGAGGGACGCGAGCTGCAGGAACGGACGCAGTCGCTGCTGGAACACATCGACGAAGTGGGCGAAGCGTTGCGCGGGAGTATCGGCACGCCCCGCGGCCGCCTGCGCATCAGCGCGCCGGTGCTGTTCGGCCAGCGCGGCCTTGGCCGCATCGCCGCGGACTACGCGCTCGCCTACCCCCAGGTGCAGCTGGAAGTGGTCACCGAGGATCGCTTCGTCGATCCGGTGGATGACGATTTCGACCTGATCATCCGCGCCAACCCCGACCCCACGACCGACCTGGCCGGCCGCTGCTTCCTGCGCGACGTGATGGTGGTCGTGGCCACGCCGTCGCTGCCGCGGCCAGCGGGAAGAAGTGACGCCGTGGTGCCCGCAATCACCTTGCCGCGCACGCCGCCCGATGCGACCTGGCAGCTCAGTCGCGCACGCAGCGTGCGCCGCATCGCCACGCATACGGTGCTGCGTCTGTCGTCGATGGCGATGATCCACGATGCGGTGCTCGCCGGCGTGGGCGCCGCCGCGATGCCGCGCTCGCTGGTGCAGGCCGACATCGATGCGGGCCGGCTGCTCGACTGGGGCGTGCTCGCCGGACGTCCGGTCGAAGTCTGGGCCCTGTATCCCTCGCATCGCCACCTGAGCGCCCGCGTGGCCGCCTTCGTGAAACTGCTGCTGGACCGCTTCGAAAACGCCTCACCGGGTGCGTTCGCCCGACTCGCGAGCGCGAGATGAAGCGGCGTCGATGATCCGGCCGACCCGGTGGCCGGCCGATAGGCAAAGTCGACAGGCAGGCGACCCGTCAACCGCGCGCCAGCACCCCGATCGCCACCGCCGCCAGCGCCACGCCGGCGAGGTTGAGCCGGCTCAGCCGTTCGCGGAACAGCAGCAGGCCGACCAGCGCGCCCAGTGCCACCACGCCGATGTTCATGCTGGCGAAGACCAGCGCCGGGTGGTCGGGCAAGGCGCGGTGGCCGCGCAGGTAGAACAGGATGTTGCCGAAGTTGGCCAGCCCCAGCAGCAGGCCGGCCGCCGCGCTGCGGGCGGTGAAACGGGTGGTGCCGCATGCGCGCCGCCACAGCTGCATGGCGAAGGCGACCAGCAGGGCGAGCGCGAACATCGCCTGCAGCGAGGTGCCCAGCGCCACGCCGGCGAGGGCCACGCGCTTGAACAGGATGTCGATCACGCCGAAACCGACGCACACCAGCAGCGGATACAGCCAGCCGGCCGCGCCGGGGTCGGCCGGCGAGCGTTCGCTGCGCCAGACCATGCCCAGCAGGGCAAGCAGGCCCAGCGCGATGCCGCCGAGCTTGAACGCGGAGAGTTGCTCGCCGAACAGCACGAACGCGGCCAGCAGGGAAAGCAGCAGCGACAGCCGCTGCGCCGCATCGCTGCGCACGATGCCGGCGTGGCGCACCGCCGCGGCCAGCGCCAGGAAGATCGTGGGCAGCAGGATGCCCAGCGCAACCAGTGCCAGCCACGGCACCTCGCCGCCGCGCAGGCTCGCCGGCGACGGCTGCAGCAGCAGCGCGGTGAGCGCGCTGGTGGCCACGTAGTTCCAGGCGATCGCCTGGCCCACGTCGATGCGCCAGCGCCGCGCCAGCTTCAGCAGCACCGACACCGCCACGCTGCACAACACGCTCAACAGCACGAAGAACATCCGACCCTCCCGCGACAAACAGCGCGCATTGTGCCGCAAGCGGCACGCGAGTCAGTCGCGCCGCGCGCGGCGGCGCCTCAAGGCGTCAGCCCAGCCACGGCCGCAGCATCGACAGGTCGTAGCCCGCCGCGCGCGCCGTGGCCAGGATCTCGTCGGCCGTGCCCGGCGCCTGCATCGCCCACAGCGCGCTGCTGCGCGTGCCGCTGCGGCAGAACGCCAGCAGCGGGCCGGGCAGTTCTTCCAGCGCCGCGCCGAACTCCTGCAAGGTCGCGGGTGCGAACGGCATGCCCGCCACCGGGATATGCCGCCAGGCCAGGCCGGCGGTACGCGCCGCCGATTCCAGCGTGGCATTGTCCGGCTGGCCGGGTTCCTCGCCGTCGGGGCGGTTGTTGACGATGCCGCGAAAACCCTGCGCGGCGAGTTCCGCGATGTCGTCGACGTCGATTTGCGCGCTGACGCTCAGCGCACCGGCAAGCGGATGGATCTGCATGCAATGCTCCGTAGAAAGGGATGGACGCCTACAGCGCGTCCAGCGGGATTTTCAGATAGCGCACGCCATTGTCCTCGGCCGGCGGCAACTGGCCGGCGCGCATGTTCACCTGCACCGCCGGCAGCAGCAGTTGCGGCACCTTCAGCGTGGCATCGCGCGCGCGGCGCATGGCGACGAACTCCTCCTCGCCGATGCCGTCATGCACGTGGATGTTGCCCTGGCGTTCGGCCGCCACCGTGGTCTGGTGCGCGAACTCGTCGCGGCCGGGGGCCTTGTAGTCGTGGCACAGGAAGATCCGGGTGGCCTCCGGCAGCGCGAAGATGCGCCGGATCGAGCGGTACAGCGTAGCCGCGTCGCCGCCGGGGAAGTCGCAGCGTGCGGTGCCGTAGTCGGGCATGAACAGCGTGTCGCCGACAAACGCCGCGTCGCCGATCAGGTGGGTCATGCACGCCGGCGTGTGCCCCGGCGTGTGGATCGCCTGCGCCTCGATCCCGCCTACCCGATAGCGCTCGCCATCGGTGAACAGGTGGTCGAACTGGCTGCCGTCGCGGGCGAACCCGTCGCCGGCGTTGAACAGCGCGCCGAACGTATCCTGCACCTCGCGGATGTGCTCGCCGATCGCCAGCTTGCCGCCCAGCCGCGCTTGCACGTAGGACGCCGCCGACAGGTGGTCGGCATGCACGTGGGTGTCGATCACCCAGTCGAGCGTCAGTCCCTCGGCGCGCACGAACGCAATGACGGCATCGGCGGCGGCGTGGCCGGTGCGCCCGGAGGCCGCCTCGTAATCGAGCACCGCATCGAGCACGGCGGCCCTTCGGGTGGCCGGGTCCCAGGCCACGTAGCTGAAGGTATGGCTGGCCTGGTCGAAGAACGCCCGCACGTCGGGGCTTGGCATGTCCGTCTCCTCGCGGTGAAATCGGGATCGCGGAGATTATGGCCCCTGCGGCAACGGTCGCCGCATCACGCCGATTGCGCGGCCTGCTCCGCCGCGAGGCGCCGGGCGACGCGCGCGAAGCTCGCCGCGGTCTCGGCATTCGCCGGCGCGAAGAAGAACGCGGTGGCGCGATCGACGTGGTCGCTGTCGCGGATCGGCAGGCGCATCGAATGGATGCTGAGGTCGCCGAACTCGCGATGGAAGAACGGCACCACGATCGCGCTCAGCGGCGCGGTGTGGCAGCGCTGCCAGAGTTCGACGAACTCCGTGCTGGCCTCGGCCAGCGCCTCGGTCAGCCGGGCGAAGCGCGGGTCTTCCGGATGCGCCGCCTGGTTCATGCGGAACATGCCGAGCAGATTCAGCGCGCCGTTCTCGAAATCCGGATACAGCCGCCGCCGCGCCGGATTCATGAACGCGTTCCACAGGTGGTTGTCGGCGAACGGGCCGTCGAACTCGCCGAAGTCATACAGGCACTCGGCCATGCGGTTCCAGGCCAGCACGTTGAACACCGTGTCCAGCACGAAGGCCGGCGCCTGGTACATCCGCAGCACCTCGTGCATCACCGGCGGCAGGCTGAAGTGATGTTCCGGCACGTCGGTGCGCGACAGCCCCATCAGGGCGAACAGGTAGGCCTCGTCGGTCGGCGACAGCGACAGCGCGCGGGCGATCCGGGTCAGCGCCGCCGCCGATACGTTGATCGCACGGCCCTGCTCCAGCCACGTGTACCAGGTGACGCCGACCTCGGCCAGCGCCGCCACTTCCTCGCGGCGCAGTCCCGGCGTCAGCCGGCGCGAACCCCGCGGCAGACCCGCCGCCTCGGGCGTGAGCGCGGCACGCCGCGTGCGCAGGAAGGCCTTCAGCTCGGTGCGTTGCATGGATGCTTTCATGGGCGATCCGGAACGGGTAGTGGGAGTACCAGCAGTGGGGACTGCCTTCCCATGCTACGTCGCAGCGACCTAATGTCGCCTGTCCCCCAAGTCATGTGCCCACACGTGACCGTGACGCCGGCGATGCGGTCACGCCCGTCCGCGGCGCACCTCCCAGCCGCCACGCCCGCCGCGCTGTCTTGCAGCCTGTCACGACGCGGCACCCGCCGACGTCCTTGTGCCAACCCATGCAGGAGATCGACATGTCGTTACTCCCCGTCCCCACCCCCGTCCATGCCCCACGCATCGATGCGCTCACCGATTTCGTGATCCATGCCCAGTTGATGCTGGATCCGGCCACCCCGGAATCGGTGCGCCGCGAAGCCGAACCGCGCCTGCTGGCACAACTGCCGATCCTGCAGGCGCTGGGCGTATTCGAACTGTTCACCCTCCGCGATCCGGCGCTGCACGCGCTGGTGCGCGACGAGCTGCAGGCCCAGCGGGTGCGTGCCGCCTGACATCTTGCCAAGGCAAAAGCATTCCAGCACATATTTGCCTTGACAAATATACTTGAGGCAATAGAATGCGCGGCCATGAATACCGAGTCGCTCGCCTTTGCCACCCCGAAAGAAAGCCTGGGCATCCTGCTCGGGCTGGTGCGCGCGGAGATCGTGCGGGCGATGGAAGCCGAGCTGGCCGCGCAGAACGTGAACCTGCGCTTCACCCAGTTCCTGATCCTCAAGCGGTTGGCGAGGCTCGGCCCGATGTCGGCCAGCGAGCTGGCCCGCTCGGTCGAACTGGACGGCGGCGCGATGACCCGCCAGCTCGACCAGCTCGAACGCAAGGGCTACCTGCGCCGCTGCCCGCATGAACAGGATCGCCGCGCGTTGCGGATCGAGCTGACCGACTCGGGCCAGGCGATCTGGCAGCAGCTGACCGACTGCAACGAACGCGTGCTGAATGCCGCCCAGCGCTCGCTGGACGAGGCCGAACAGGCCCGGTTGCACGACTACCTGGAGCGCGTGCTGCACGCCCTTCGCGACAAGAATTGACCCTCCCCCTCGGAGCCCCCCACGTATGCGTCTGCATCACCTTGCGGCTGCCACCGCCCTGACCCTCGCGCTGGCCGCCTGCGCCAGCAGCGGCGGCCTGCATCCGAACGGCGCGCCGCTCGACCCCTCCTCGCTGAAAGCCGCGCACCATCTCGGCGCGAACGACATCGCGGCCGCCTGGCCCGAAAGCGACTGGTGGAGCGCGCTGGGCGACCCGCAGCTCGACCGGCTGATCCGCGAAGCGCTGGCCGACAACCCCGGCCTGGCCGTGGCCGATGCGCGCGCCCGCGCGGCGCAGGCGGCCGCCGGCCTGGCCGACACCGCGCGCCGCCCCAGCGTGAATGCCGGGGCCAGCGTTTCCGGCGCGCGCATCCCGACCACGGTGATGCCCGCCGATGCCGGCGGCGGCCACTTCAACCTGGCCAGCTACGCCTACGCCAGCTTCAAGTGGGGCCTGGATCTGTGGGGCGGCAAGCGCGCCGCGTGGGAAGCCGCGCTGGGCGCGTCGCGTGCCGCCGAGGTCGAGGCCCGCGCCGCGCGCATCGAACTGTCCGGCAACGTGGCCCGCGCCTATGCGCAACTCGGTTATGCCTTCGCCCAGCAGGACCTGGCCGCCGGCGAGCTGAAACGCGCGCAACAGTCGCAGCAGCTCACCGCGCAGCGCGTGGCCGCCGGCATCGACAACCGCATCGTGCTGAAGCAGGCCGAGGCCGAAGTGGCCACGGATGAGCAGGCAGCCGCGCTGGCCGATCGCGCGGTGGATGCTGCGCGCTCCGCGCTGTCCGTGCTGCTCGGCAAGGGCCCGGATCGCGGCGACGAAATCACCCGTCCACAGGTGCTGGCGCCGGCCGAGCTGGCGGTGCCGGAGAATCTGCCGCTGGAACTGATCGGCCATCGCGCCGACCTGGTCGCCGCGCGCTGGCGGGTCGAGGCCGCGGGCAAGGACATCAAGGCGGCCAAGACCGAGTTCCTGCCCAACATCAGCATCGGCGCGATGGCCGGCGTGCTCCGGCTCGGCGGCGGCAACCCGTTCACCCTGCCGGCGCGCTTCTACCAGCTCGGCCCCTCGCTGAGCCTGCCGATCTTCGACGGCGGCCGGCTGCGCGCCAACCTTTCGGCCAAGGACGCCCAGTACGACCTGGCCGTGGCGCAGTACAACCAGACCCTGGTCGGCGCGGTGAACGAGGTTGCCGACGACGTCTCGGCGACGCAATCGCTGCAACGGCAGCTCGCTGCCCAGCAGCGCGCGCAGGCCGCCGCGCGGCAGGCGTGGGATCTCGCGCTGCAGCGTTACCAGGCCGGCGTCGGCAGCTACCTGGAAGCGCTCAGCGTGCGCCAGCAGCTGCTGGCCGCCGACCGCGGCGTGGCCGCGCTGCAGGCGCAACAGGTCGACCGTTCGATCCAGTTGATCCAGGCCTTGGGCGGTGGATACCGCCCCCAGAGTCAAGCACCCCGCGGTGGATACCGCCCGCAGAATCAAGCACCCCGCGGTGGATACCGCCCGCAGGATCAGGCACCCCGCGACGGCTACCCGCCGCAGGCCGGCGCGCCGGCACCGTCATCTTCCACTTTTGCGCATCGCTGAGGCTTCCCCCATGTCTGCTCAACCCTCATCCGACTCGAACGAGAGCAAGGCCGAGTCCAGGCCGCCGCTGCCGGCGCCGAAGAAATCCCGCGGCGCGCTGCTGCGCGCGCTCGGCGTGGTAGTGCTGCTCGCCGCCATTGGCTGGGGCCTCTGGTACTTCCTCGAAGGCCGTTGGTACGAGAGCACCGACGACGCCTACGTCAACGGCAACGTGGTGCAGATCACCCCGCAGGTGCCCGGCACCGTGGTCAGCATCGGCGCCGACGACGGCAACCTGGTGCACGCCGGCGACGTGCTGGTGAAACTCGATCCCAGCGATGCCGACGTGGCCCTGGCCGAGGCGAAGGCCAACCTGGCGCTGACCGTGCGCAAGGTGCGCGGCCTTTACTCCAGCGTCAGCGGCGCACACGCCGACGTCGCCGCCAGCCAGACGGCGGTGGCGAAGGCGCGCTCCGACTACGAGCGGCGCGTGGCGTTGGCCAAGTCCGGCGCGATCTCGACCGAGGAACTGGCGCATGCCCGCGACGCGCTGACCACCGCGCAGAACGCCCTCATCACGGCGCAGCAGCAGTACCAGACCAGCAAGGTGCTGGTCGACGACACCGTGGTCGCCTCGCACCCGGACGTGCAGGTGGCGGCGGCCCAGCTGCGCGCCGCCTACCTCGCCGACGCGCGCACGCAGTTGCTGGCCCCGGTGGACGGCTATGTGGCCAAACGCTCGGTGCAGGTCGGCCAGCGCGTGCAGCCCGGCACGCCGCTGATGGCGGTGGTGCCGCTTCACCAGGTGTGGATCGACGCCAATTTCAAGGAGACCCAGCTCACCGACATGCGCATCGGCCAGCCGGTGGAGATCGAATCGGACGTCTACGGCGGCGCGGTGAGCTACACCGGCAAGGTGGAGAGCCTGGGCATCGGCACCGGCAGCGCGTTCTCGCTGCTGCCGGCGCAGAACGCCACCGGCAACTGGATCAAGATCGTGCAGCGCATCCCGGTGCGGGTGGTGTTCACCGACCCGAAGCAGCTGGAGCAGCACCCGTTGCGGCTGGGCATGTCGCTCAACGTGGACGTCAACCTGCATGACCGCAGCGGCCCCACGCTGGCGCAGCGCGCGCCCTCGCAACCCGCCTTCAGCACCGACATCTACAAGCAGCAGCTGGCCAAGGCGGATGCGGCGATCAAGGAGATCATCCACGCCAACATGGCCGGCGAAAAATGACGCGATATCGCCCCTCTCCCTCCCGGCGACCGAAGGAAGTCCCCTTGCGGGTGAGAGGGGTTGGGGAGAGGGTTCGGCGGAGACCGCGACGACGCGCTCCGCCCGTACCCTCACCCGCCCTTCGGGCATCCTCTCCCGGTGGGAGAGGGACCTCCCGTCCCACCGACTGATACGGCCATGACCACCGCATTCCGCCCACCCAATCTGGCACTGAGCACGGTCGGCCTGTCGCTGGCCACCTTCATGCAGGTGCTGGACACCACGATCGCCAACGTCTCGCTGCCGACGATTGCCGGCAACCTCGGCGTCAGCAACGACCAGAGCACCTGGGTGATCACCTCGTTCGCGGTGAGCATGGCGATCTCGCTGCCGCTGACCGGCTTCCTCACCCGCCGCTTCGGCGAGGTGCGCCTGTTCACCGCGTGCACGCTGCTGTTCGTGGCCTCCTCGTTCATGTGCGGCGTGTCGCAAAGCATGGGCATGCTGCTGGTGTTCCGCGCGCTGCAGGGCGCGGTGGCCGGCCCGATGTACCCGATCACGCAGAGCCTGCTGATCAGCATCTACCCGCCGGCCAAGCGCGGCATGGCGCTGGCCCTGCTGGCGATGGTGACGGTGGTGGCGCCGATCGCCGGGCCGATCCTGGGTGGCTGGATCACCGAGAACTATTCGTGGCCGTGGATCTTCTTCATCAACCTGCCGATCGGCATCTTCGCCAGCGTGGTGGTGGCCAACCAGCTGCGCGGCAAGGTGGAGAAGACCGAGCGCCCGCGCATCGACTACGTCGGCCTGATCACCCTGGTGATCGGCGTGGGCGCGCTGCAGATCGTGCTGGACAAGGGCAACGACGCGGACTGGTTCAACTCCAATTTCATCATCGTCACCAGCATCGTCTCGGCGATCGCGATCGCGATCTTCCTGATCTGGGAGCTGACCGATCCCGACCCGATCGTGGACCTGAAACTGTTCCGCCACCGCAACTTCACCACCGGCACGCTGGCGATGGTGCTGGGCTACGCCGCGTTCTTCTCGATTGCCCTGCTGGTGCCGCTGTGGCTGCAGCAGAACCTGGGCTACACCGCCACCTGGGCCGGTTTCGCCACCGCGCCGCTGGGCGTGATCCCGGTGCTGCTGACCTTCTTCGTGGGCAAGTACGCCACCCGCATGGACCTGCGCCTGCTCGCGGCGGCGTCCTTCCTGGTGATGGGCGCGACCTGCTTCATGCGCGCGGACTTCTACCTGCAGATCGACTTCTACCACGTGGCGATGGTGCAGCTGCTGCAGGGCCTGGGCGTGGCGCTGTTCTTCATGCCGACGCTGACCATCCTGCTGTCGGACCTGCAGCAGGACGAGATCGCCGCCGGTTCCGGGCTGTCGACCTTCCTGCGCACGCTGGGCGGCAGTTTCTCCGCCTCGATCACCACGCTGATGTGGACCCGCGGCGCGGTGAACCACCACGAGCAGCTGGCCGAGCACATCACGCCCTACAGTCCGGTCAGCCAGGCCGCGATGCAGCAGCTGGGCCACGGCGATCCGCAGCTGGGCGGCAGCGTGATCAACGGCATGATCACCCAGCAGAGCTACCAGATCTCGTTCAACGAGGTGTTCCACGCGCTGGGCTGGATCTTCATCGGCCTGATGCTGGTGATCTGGCTGGCCAAGCCGCCGTTCACGCCGAAGGCGCGGCCGGTCGCTGGCGGGCACTGAGGCGATCGGTCAGAGATCGAAGCCGATGCCCACCAGCGCCATGGTTTCGCCGCGGTTGGGCTGATGCAGGCGAGCGTTGGAAACGTGCCGGATCTGGAAGCTGAAACGGTGCCCTTGCCAGCCGAGCGTGGTGACGAACTCGTACGGGCTGCTCAGCGCCTGCGTGCGCGCGCTGTTTAGCGCCGGCTGGAAACTGGCGAACCAGTGGCCTGGCGCACCATCGGCCGTGCGGTACTGCAGGCGCGCACCGGCGGCCAGCAGCCAGGCTTGCTCCCGGGTGGGGTAGCGATTGTCGCGAAAGCGGGCGATGTCGCGGCCGTCGATCCAGCCCAGCGAGACGTCGGGTGCCAGGCTCCAGCGGCTGTCGCCGATCGCATGGTCGTCGAACACCGCTTCGACGAACAGCGCGGGAGTGCCATGCCCATCCATGTAGCTGCGCCCGCCCTGCACCTGCAGATGGACCGATTGCGCCAGCAGCGGCAGCGGAGACGACGCCAGCGCCAGCAGCAGCAGGCGGGCGGAAAACGGGACGTGCATGGCAACCTCGGACGGGGTGGAATTTTAGTGAACTTGATGGTTCACTAAATAACGTCGAACCGAAGTGAAACCAAGGGGTGGCGAAGAATGATTGCCGCGATGCCCCGCGGCCACGGGATACCCCTGCCGTTGCAGGGGTTCCCGTGCGCGTTCCGCCGGAACTTCAGCGACCGGCCGGCGCCTGCAGGCTGGGGCTGTCCAGGTCCAGCGCGGTGGATTGCAGCAGCACCGCCTGCGGATGATCCTTGCGGATCGCCGCGCCGAACTGCGCGGCATCGCCCACCACCACCACGTGCAGGTCGTCGGCCGCCAGGTGCTTGCGGGCGTATTTCTCGATCTGCTTCGGCGTGACCGCCTGCACCTCGGTGACGTACTTGCCGATGCTGTCGAGCGGCACGCCGTAGATCGCCAGTTCGGCGACCTCGCCGGCCAGCCCCGCGGTGGTCTCCAGGCTGCGGCCGTAAGCGCCGATCAGGGTGGCCTTGCGCGCAGCGAGTTCATCGGCATCCACGCGGCTGTCGCCCAGCTGCTTGAACTGGCCCAACATCAGCTCGACCACCTGCGGCGCGGACGGGTTCTTGGTTTGCGCCGAGGCCAGCCAGACGCCGCCATCGCCCAGCCCCTGCAGCCGGCTGCCGGCGCCGTAGGAGAGGCCGCGCTTGATGCGGATTTCCTCGTTGAGGCGCGCCGAGTACGAACCGCCCAGCACCGCGTTGGCCACGCTGCCGACGTAGTAGCTGTCGTCGCGGCGCGGCGGCGCGGCGTGCGCGGCGACCACGCCGGCCTGGCCGGCACCGTGCTGGTCGATCAGCAGGATCGGCGGCAGCTGGCTGGCGGCGCTGCCGGCCGGGCGCGGCGGCAGCGGCGTGGCCGGCTTGGCCCAGTCGCCGAAGCTGGCCTGCGCCAGCTGCAAGGCCTGCGCGGGAGTGATGTCGCCGGCGAGGATCAGGATCGCGTTGTCCGGCCGGTACAGCGCGTCGTGCAGGCGTTGCACGTCGGCGCGGGTGATGCGCTTGAGCGAGTCGGGCGTGCCGTGGCGCGAATGGCCATAGGCGCCTTCGCCGAACACGCCGCGGTTGGCCGCCAGCGCGGCCAGCGCGGTGGGCTGGCTCAGCTGCAGGCGCAGGTCGTCGATCGCCTGGCTGCGGGCGCGCTGCACCTCGGTCTCGGCGAAATCCGGCTGGCGCACCACTTCGGCCAGCAGGCCCAGCGCCTGCGGCAGTTTCGGCGTGGTCACGGTGATGCCGATGGCGCTCTCGTCCCAGCCTGCGGAAGCATCCAGCGAGCCACCCAGCGCCTCGGCGGCGGCAGCGATCTGCGGCGCGCTCCTGCCCGCCGCGCCCTTGCTCAGCAGGTTGGCGGTGAGGTCGGCCAGGCCGGCCAGCCGCGGCGGGTCCATCTCGCCGCCGCGGCGCACCCACAGCTGCGCGGTCACCAGCGGCAGGTTGGCGCGGCGCACGCTGATGACCTCCAGGCCGTTGGGCAGGGTCTGCGCGGTGGGCGTGGGCACGTTCAACTGCGGCGCGGGACCGGGTGCCGGCGGCGTGGCCGGGAAATCGGTCGCGGCAGCGATGCCGGTGGTCAGCGCGATGGCCGTAAAGACGGCCAGACGAAAATGGTTGGCGCGGCTCATTTCGCTGCTCCCTTGGCGGTGTCCGGTGCGGCCTTGGCCTGCGGCAGGTAGTCGATGGTCACCTTCTTCGCGCTGGTGACGTATTTCTGCAGCACGCGATGCACGTCGTTCGCGCTGACTTTCTGCAGCGCGGCCAGGTCGTCGTTGACGTGCTGCACGTTGCCGTCGATCAGGCTGGCCTGGCCGAGCGCGAAGGCGATGCCCTGCGCGGTCTGGCGCTGTTTCAGTTCGCTGGTGAGCAGTTGCGTCTTGACCTTGTCCAGCTCGGCGTCGGCGATCGGCTGGGTCGCCAGCCAGACTATTTCCTCGTTCAGCAGTTTCTCCGCCTGGGCCGGTTCATGGCCGCTGGCGAGCACCGCGTAGACGGTGAACAGGCCCGGGCCCACGCGGGTGTCGGCAAACGCGCCGATCTCCTGCGCGACCTGGTGGCGATACACCAGCGACTGGTACAGCCGCGAGGAATCGCCCTGCGACAGCAGCGCGGCGGCCACTTGCAGCGGAATGCGGTCGGCGCTGTCCGATGCAGGCGGGATCAGCCAGGTCATCGCCACCGCCGGCAGCGGGGCGGTCTCGCTGGTGACGGTGTAGCGCTTGTCCTGCTTGCGTACGGGCTCCTTCGCGGTGACTTGCGGGATCGGCGTGGCCGGCCTGGGAATCCAGCCGAAATACTGGTCGACCCAGGCATCGAGCTGCCTGGGGTCGAAGTCGCCGGCCACGATCAGGGTTGCGTTGTCCGGACGATAGAAAGTGCGGTGGAAGTCGATCACGTTCTGCAGCGAGGCGGCTTCCAGGTCCTCGATGCTGCCGATCACCGGGCGCTGGTACGGATGCACCGTGTACGACTTCGGGTCGATCGCGTTGAACAGCTTGCCGTACGGATTGGCCAGCACGCTCTGGCGGTATTCCTCCTCCACCACCGCGCGCTCGGAGGTGAAGTTCTTCTCGTCCACGTTGAGGTTGGACAGTCGCTCGGCCTCGGCCCACAGCAGGGTCTGCAGGTGGTTGCCGGGCACGATCTCGAAATAGTTGGTGACGTCGTCGCCGGTGGAGGCGTTGTTGGCGCCGCCGACGTCCTCGGTGAGCCGGTCCATCTGCTCGGCGTGCATGTGCTTCGTGCTCTTGAACATCAGGTGCTCGAACAGGTGCGCGAAGCCGGAGCGCCCCTGCGGGTCGTCCTTGGAGCCGACGTGGTACCAGACCTGCACCGCCACGTTGGGGCTGGCGTGATCCTCCACGCTGAGCACCTGCAGCCCGTTGGGCAGGGTGCGCTGGTGATACTGGATCGGCGGGATGGCGAGATCCGACGCCTGCGCGGGGTGCGGAATCGCGGTGGCGGCGAGCAGGCCGAGTGAAACCATCAAGCTGGCCGAACGCAGGCGCTTGGTCATCCGTAGTCCTTGCGGGTGGAAAGCGTCAACAATAGCAAGCCCGGCGATCCGCCGGGCAACCCGCGGACGGGCATTTGTACCCGGGTACTATTGACATGGATTTCAACCCGGATAGAATGCGCCCATCAATTTATCCGGGTAAAACAATGTCGCCGTCTCAAACCGTCGCCTGCATAGCCTTCGATGGCAAAAAGCGAATCGCGCATGGCGCGTTGCCCGACGTCGCGCGCGCCGCGAAACAGGCGCTGGACGCGGGCGCCAGCGGCCCCTTGCTGGTGTTCGACGAGCGCGACAGTCGTCAGCTCGAGATCGATTTTCGTGGCAGCGTGGATGACGTGTTGTCCCGGCTCGCACCGCACGCCACGTCGGCGTCGCCCGCCGAGCCAGTCACTCGCGGGCCCGGCCGCCCGAAGCTCGGCGTGGTGCCGCGCGAAGTCACCTTGTTGCCACGACACTGGACCTGGCTGGGTCAGCAACCCGGTGGGGCCTCGGCAGTGTTGCGGCGTCTGGTCGAGCAGTCCATCCGTCATGGCGGTGCGAAAGAGCGTGCGCGCCAGGCGATGGAATCGGTCGACCGCTTCATGCAGGTCATGGCCGGCGACGAACCGGGTTACGAGGAAGCCTCGCGCTCCTTCTATCGTGGTGACCGTGAGCGTTTCGGCTCACTGACTGCCCGCTGGCCGGCTGATGTGCGCGCACACCTGCGGCAGCTGGCTGCGGTCGCCTGGGACGAGCGCGCCGACGCCGGCTGAGCCGAGCGGCGGCCCATTTCAGTCTCGTCCCACTCAATCATCCCCGACCTGCGAACCCACTGATGGCCACCGCCCGCCGCGACTCCGTCTTCTCCAACCACAACTTCCGCCTGCTGTTCGGCGGCAGCACGATCTCGATGCTGGGCGACCAGTTCACCCTGGTGGCGCTGCCGTGGCTGGTGCTGAAACTCACCGGCAACCCGGCCGCGCTGGGGCTGGTGCTGGCGGCGATGGCACTGCCGCGTGCGCTGTTCATGCTGATCGGCGGCGCGGTGGTGGACCGGCTGTCGCCGCGCCGCGTGCTGCTCGCCGCGCGCGGGGCGAACGCGCTGCTGGTGGCGCTGCTGGCCGCGCTGGTGCTGCTGGGCGACATCCGCATGTGGCTGGTGTACCTGATCGCGCTGGGCATCGGCCTGTCCACCGCGTTCGCCTACCCGGCCGGCTCGGCAATCCTGCCGCAACTGGTGCGCAAGGATCAGCTGCAACCGGCCAATGCGCTGGTGATGGGCATGCGCCAGCTCAGCATGTTCGTCGGTCCGGCGCTGGCCGGCGTGGTGATCAGCGCGGGCGCGCACGGCGCACAGCCGCAGGCGCTGCAGGATGCGGAGGGACTGGGCCTGGCATTCACCATCGACGCGATCAGCTTCGCCTTCTCGCTGGCGTCGCTGCTGCTGATCCGCGTGTCCGCCGACTTCGATCCGAAACCCGCCGCGGGCGGCGTGCTGGCCAACGTGGCCAGCGGCGTGCGGATGATCTGGGCCGACCTGCCGCTGCGCGCATTCATGCTCTACGCGGCGGTGGTCTCGGTGTTCGTCGGCGGTCCGCTGCAGGTGGGCCTGCCGGTGCTGGCCGATACGCGGATGGATCTGGGCGCCGCCTCGCTCGGCATCCTGATGACCGCCAACGGCGGCGGCATGCTGCTGGGCAGTTTCCTTTCCGGCCCGGCCAGCCGCATCGTGCGCGGCCGCCTCGGCCTGATGGTGCTGACCATCGACAGCCTCGCCGGCCTGGCCCTGGCCACGCTGGCGCTGGTGCATGCGACGGTCACCGGCGCGGTGCTGCTGGCCGCCACCGGCGTGCTCGCCGGCATCGCGCAGATCGCCATCGTCAGCTGGATCCAGCGTCGCGTGGCGCCGGAAATGATGGGCCGCGCCATGAGCGTGCTGATGTTCACCTTCATGGGCCTGGGGCCGATCTCGGCCGCGATCGCCGGCAGCCTGCTCAGGCTGATCCCGCTCACCGGCCTGTTCGCCGGCGCCGGCTTGCTGCTCACCGCGATCGCCCTGGGCTGCATGCGCAGCCCGGCGCTGCGCAGCATCGGGGCAGCGCCGGCGGCGACGGCGGCGTCCTGATCCTGCCGCCGCGCACTTTGCATTAGAGTCGGATGGCCGGATGGCCGCGGAGCGCGGCCGCGCACATCGCAAAACAGGGGAAATCGCCATGGATACTCGACGCTGGTTGGTCGCGCTGGTGCTGCTGTGCGCCACGTTCCTGCACGCCGAACCGGTACCGCTTGCCGATCTCGCACGGCACATGCAATACGAAGCCGTGAAGATTTCGCCTGACGGCAAGTACCTTGCCACCACCGCCCTGGTGGATGGCCACAGTCTGCTGGCGCTGATTCGCCTGGCCGACAAGAAGGGGCAGCTGATCCGCCAGCGCAACGAAGACGCGGTGACGGACTTCTGGTGGATCTCTCCCACCCGCGTGGTGTACACGGTGGGGACACGGCTGGGTGGCTACGACCGCCCGTTGCCCACCGGCGAGTTGTATGCGGTCAATGCCGATGGAACAGGCTCGACCATGCTGTACGGCTTTCGCAAGGACGGCATGACCACCGGTACGCTGGTCAAGCAGGTGGTGAGCGAACGCGGCTCGGCGGAGTTCATCGGCACCATTGCCGGCGATCCGAAACACATCCTGGTCGCTACCCGGCTGTGGGACGCCAACGGCAAGCATGGGGTGTTTGCCACCGCCTCCCGCATGGACGTGCGCACCGGCAAGTTGCGGGAAATCACCACCGCACCGATGCGCGACGCATTTTTCGTCGGCGACCATCAGGGCCGGATCCGCTTTGCCTGGGGCGAGGACGAGCAGGGCGACGTCCGGGTGTTCCAGCTGCCGCTCGGGGGCGGCGACTGGAAGCCCATGCCCGAACTGGGTGCCAGCCATTCCGTGCCGATCGCCTTCGACCGTGATGACAGCGGGGCGTACTTCAGCTGCCCGGCCCGCAGCGGCGGCTTCGGCATCTGCCGCTGGAGCGAAGACAAGCCCACGCTGCAGGAGGTGTGGAGCAATCCCACTGTGGAATCGGACGGCCTGCTGCAGGGGCTGGCCGAAGACGACATCGCCGGCGTCGCCTACATGGATGGCCGCGCCGGCATCGCGCCATTCGACATGCAGTCGCCGGCGGCACGCATGCTGGTGGCGCTGATGAAGCAGTTCCCGGGCGAAAGCGTACGCTTCGTCTCCGGCACCAGCGATGGCAGCCTGAGCGTGGTGCTGGTGGAGGCCGACGCCGATCCGGGCACGTTCTACCTGTTCGACGCCAAGGCCGCAAGGCTGACGCCGCTGCTCAAGCGCGCGCCGTGGATCAATCCGCAGTCGATGGCGACCAAGCAGCCGTTCGAGTTCGCCGCGCGGGACGGCATGAAGCTGCAGGGCTACCTGAGCTACCCGCCGGGCCATGAGCAGGACAAGCACCTGCCCACGGTGGTGATGGTCCATGGCGGCCCGTTCTCCGTGCGCGACCGCTGGGAGTACGACGCCGACGTGCAGGCGCTGGCGACGCGCGGCTACGTCGTGGTGCAGGTCAATTTCCGCGGCTCGGGCGGCTACGGCTACGCGTTCGAGCAGGCCGGCTGGCGCGAATGGGGCGGCAAGATGCAGGACGACGTCACTGACGCCACGCGCTGGGCCATCGCCCAGGGCATCGCCGACCCGCAGCGCCTGTGCATCTACGGCGCCAGCTACGGCGGCTATGCCGCGCTGGAAGGCGCGGTGAAGGAGCCGGACCTCTACCAGTGCGCGATCGGCTACGTCGGCATCTACGACCTGCCCCTGATGTACCGGCGCGGCGACATTCCCGAAACGGTCAGCGGCGAGAATTACCTGAAGCGCCAGCTGGGCGACGACTTGGCGCAACTGGCGCAGCGCTCGCCGATCAACCAGCTCGATGCGCTCAAGGCGCGGGTGATGCTGGTGGTCGGCGGCCAGGACCGGCGCGTGCCGCCGATCCAGGGCACGAACCTGCACGAGGCGCTGCTCAAGCGCCACGTGCCGCACGTCTGGCTGGAAAAGCCCGGCGAGATGCACGGCTTCTACGACGAGGCCAATGTCGCCGAGCTGTACGGGAAGATGCTCGACTTCATCGGTTCGAGCATCGGGCCCGGCGTCACGGCAGGCGGCAAGTAGGCGCGCGGCACTCGACTCGCTGTTCGCCACTCGAACCGCAGTTGCCGATGGCGGGGACCGGGAACGCGCCGCGCCCGCGGCTTCAGGCCCTGCGGCGCGCTGCCGCGGCGTACGGCAGCGCGAACAGGTACAGGCCGCTGAACAACTGCGCGAACAGCGGCGGCAGCGGCGCATAGGTCAGCCATGCCGGCGGTTCGTGCGGGCTCATCCCGCGCCAGGCGAAGTTCGCGATCACGGTCAGGGTGAACACGATCGACAGCCAGCGGTGGCTCTGGCGGATCCACTGGCTCGCGCTCATGCCGCGCCCTTCGCCCTGGCCTCGATCATCTTCCAGCCATTGCCGGAGGGATCGCGGAAGCCTGCATCCACGGTGCCGTAGCGGCGCATCGGCTCCTGCGTGAACTCCACGCCCAGCGCTTGCAGCCGCTCGAAAGCGGCCTGGCAATCGTCCACCGCCAACACCAACGGCGGCATCGCACCCTTGGCCACCATCTCGCAGAGCGTCTGCGCAGTCGCCGCGTCGTGGACCGGCGGCCCCGGCCTGAACAGACCGAGCTGGAACGAGGGCTGCTCCGGATGCTGCACGGTGAGCCAGCGATAGTCGCCGTTGCGCGCATCGGCACTGACGACAAAGCCCAGCTTTCCGACATAGAAGGCGAGCGCTTCATCCTGGTCGCGGACATAGAGTCCGGCTACATCGACACCTTGAGTCATGGGACCTCCGTGGATTGGAGTGCCTTTTTACCGGGGGCCGCACGGCGGCGCTTCTCCGAAACTGCGCTCCTGAGGTCGGGCCGGTGCGCGGCGCGCACGAAGCATTCCGGAACATGTCCGTGTCCATGCCCGATCGCGCGCTGGCGCGCGCGGAATTCGCCCGGACTCTCGCCGGTGATGTCGCGGAAGATCCGCCCGAACGTGCCGATGCTGTTCCAACCGGTCCGCAGCGCGACCTCGGTGACCGGCAGATCGCCATCGCGCAGCAGCGCCGTGGCGCGTTCGATCCGGCGCGTGAGCAGATAGCGATGCGGCGGCACGCCGAACGCTTCCCGGAACGAACGCGCGAAGTGCGCCGCCGACACCGCGCTCACCTGCGCCAGCCGCCGGACCGGCCACTCCTCGTGGGAGGCCGCGTCCATCCGGTCCTTCGCGCGCAGCAGGCGGCGCAACAATTCGGGATTCTGGCCCATCGGCTTCGTGCCCTGCGTGACGCCCTTGCACCGGCCTTGCGAAGCGGGCGGATCAGGCGGATGACTACACGAGACAGTGCGGCAGAATCCTGCGGCACGTGGCAGCTAGGCTATCGCACACCGCAAGAAGTGTTCGAGCGGTTGCTCAAACGCGCTGCACTTGGGAGTTGAATCCGCCGCTGACCCCCAAGCTTCTCAGGCCTCGCGACACGGCAAGCGCGTCTCGCCATGTTCTCCAGTCGGTCCTTGTTCCGGGCACTCGACGCCACGTATCGTCGTCTCGGGCGTGGCACCATTGCCCATGGGGCATCCAGGGAGAAGTGCCGTGAGCAAGCGAAATACATGGATCTCGGGGTTGGTGGTCATCGGGCTGGCGCTTGTTGTTGGCGGCTGCACCTCCACCATTTCGTTCCGCGCCGATCCCGTGGGGAACAATGAAACACGGCTCACCTGCACCCAGTCGTCCAGCGGAGTGTGTGCGTTCAACATCTTCGTCGACGGCACGCCAACCGGCCGCGCGAGGGAAGCGCCCGAGGGTTACGCCGTGGACGTCGGTGCGCCGCCGTCGGGTGCCGATGTGCGTGGCTGCGTGGCAAACAAGACGCTTCCGTCTTGCAGTACGGTCCATATTGCCGACGGCACAGCTGCAACCACGGATGCGAAGGGCGGCTAGTGGCTAGTGCGGCCCACCGCCATTTGCCCTGCGCACCGGCGAGTCCGCGCGGTACTGCTCGATGCTGTCCTCACCTGGAGTCCCCATGAACTTTTCCGATCTGGAAAAATCTGCGCTGCGGCTCAACGACCTCTACGAGCAGTTGGAAACCAGGATGTACGGACGCGCCTGGACCACGCAGGAGCTGGCGCTGGGTTTCATGGGCGACGTCGGCGACCTGGCGAAGCTGATCCAGGCGAACGCGGGGGTCCGCAAGATCGACGACTGCAAGGCGAAGCTTGGCCACGAGTTGTCGGACTGCCTGTGGTCGATCATCGTGCTGGCGGACAAGTGCGGGATCGACCTGGAAGCGGAGTACTGCAGGAACACGAGGGAGCTGATCGATCACGTCGCCGGCGAACTGCGCACATGACGACCGCCCGGGCCCGCGCCTGGAGCACGATTCCGTGACGCAGCCACCCCGCAGAAACCGAACGCCGTAGCGGCGCGCGCAGCGGGAGCCGCGCGAATGCTCGATCGCCCGGTCCACGGCGGTCAGGCCGCGGGCTGCGGACGCGCCAACGCCTTCAACCGCTTCTTCTCCGCCTTGCGCTCCTTGCGCGCCGCCTTGCGGATCTTGCGGTCGTGATTCCACAGGTAGATCGCCGGGGTGCTGAGCAGGGTCAGCAGCTGCGAGACGAGCAGGCCGCCGACGATGGCGATGCCCAGCGGCTGGCGCATTTCGGAGCCGATGCCGAAGCCGATCGCCAGCGGCATCGCCGCGCCCATCGCCACCAGGGTGGTCATGGTGATCGGGCGGAAGCGGACCAGTGCGGCTTCGCGGATGGCATCGGGCGCGGACATGCCGTGCTCGCGCTCGCGCACCAGGGCGAAGTCGACCATCAGGATCGCGTTTTTCTTGACGATGCCGATCAGCATCAGGATCGCGATGATCGCCATCAGCGACAGCTGCGTCTGCGTGACCAGCATCGCCAGGAACGCGCCGGCGCCGGCGGCGGGCAGGGTGGAGAGGATGGTCAGCGGGTGGCCCAGGCTTTCGTAGAGGATGCCCAGCACGATGTACATGGCCAGGATCGAGCCGAGCAGCAGCACCATGCCGTTCGATTGCGCCTGCTTGAGGCGCTGGTTGGCGCCGGTGTATTCCACCTTGACGCCGTCCGGCAGGTGCAGCGCGAAGGCGGCCTGGTCGACCAGCGCCACGCCGCGATCCTGGGTGACGTCCTTGGCCAGGTTGTAGCTGATGGTCACCGCCTGCAGCTGGTTGTGGTGGCGCACGCGCAGCGGGCTGATCGCCGGCTCCATGGTGGCCAGCGCGGAAAGCGGAATCATCTTGCCCTGCTCGCTGCGCACGCGGATGTTCAGCAGCGACTGCGGGCTCAGGTTCTCGTTCGGGCTGGCGTTGAGCACCACCGCGTACTGGTTGACGTCGGAGTAGATCTGCGACACCTGGCGCTGGCCGAACGCGCTGAACAGCGCGGTGTCGATGGCGCCCACGCTGACGTGCAGCCGCGCGGCGGCCTCGCGGTCGATGCGCAGCTGCTGCTGCTTGCCG